>Ga0208038_1000082_pt1 | contig 98288 bp, 99 predicted proteins | sample June2015DPH_16_1_FD_184714 | JGI IMG/M metagenome (GOLD analysis project Ga0208038, IMG submission 184714) | Peatland microbial communities from SPRUCE experiment site at the Marcell Experimental Forest, Minnesota, USA - June2015DPH_16_100... | ecosystem: Environmental > Terrestrial > Soil >...
TATCCCCCGGGAATTCGGGATCCCCTGTGCGGTCGCCGGTTTCGAACCCCTGGACATGCTGCTCGGCCTGGAGGCGATTCTGCGCCAGATCCATCAAGGCCGGCCCCGGGTGGACAACGTCTATGGCCGGGCGGTCCAGACCCAGCCCAACCCCCAGGCCCAGGCCCTGCTGGCGGAGGTCTTTGCCCCCAGCGACGCCGACTGGCGTGGTCTGGGAATCATTCCCGGCAGCGGCGTGCAAATTCGCCAGCCTTACGCCCGCTTTGACGCCCGCACCAGGTTTCCCGGGGTTTGGCAGCGGCTGTCCCCGCCTGTAAATCCCTCGCCTTGCCGCTGCGGCGAGGTGCTGCGAGGGGCGCTGCGTCCCCAGGAGTGCCCCCTGTTCGAGCAGGCCTGCACCCCCGCCCAACCAGTGGGACCCTGCATGGTCTCCAGCGAAGGGGCCTGCGCCGCCGCCTACCGGTATGATAGGTAAGCACACCCCATCATTCATTAGCTATTGGGCAGGTCTAAGTTCAAACATCTTTACTGCCTGTCTCATAGCAAAAACCTTGCCGGACACTACTGAAACAGCTAGTTAAAGGAACAGGGCCGGAGGCAAGGAATCTTCTGCAGATAGGGGCTGGGAATCATGTCCGGAGAGACCAGAGAAGAAAACCGCAAACCGCTGAAACGGATCCTTCTCAGCCACGGCGCCGGGGGCCGGGAGATGACCATGCTCATCGAGCAGGTCTTTCTTTCCCGCTACGGCTCCAAAAATTATTCGGGGGACGACAGCGCCACCCTGTTCCTCGGTTCCCACCGCCTGGCCTTCACCACCGATTCCTTCGTGGTGGACCCCCTGTTCTTTCCAGGAGGCGACATCGGCCGCCTGGCGGTGGCCGGCACGGTGAACGACCTGCTCACCGCCGCGGCCCGGCCCCTGGCCCTGTCCGCCTCCTTCATCCTGGAAGAGGGGCTGGAGATCGACTCCCTGGCGGCCATCGCCGCCTCCATGCAACGGACCGCGGATGAATGCGGGGTCACCATTGTCACCGGCGATACCAAGGTGGTCCCCAGGGGCTCAGCGGACAAGGTCTTCATTACCACCGCCGGGGTGGGCCTGGTCCTGCGCCCCGGGGTTTCCGGAGCCGCCGCGGTCCCCGGGGACAAGATCATCCTCACCGGTTCCGTGGGCGATCACGGCACCGCGGTGATGCTGGCCCGGGAAAAGCTCCTCAACGGGGAGGCCATTGAAAGCGACGCCGCCCCCCTCACCGACCTGGTGCTGAACCTCATCGAGTCGGGCTGTGCGATCCACGCCATGCGGGATCCCACCCGGGGCGGCATTGCCGGCTCTTTAAACGAGATCGCTCGCCAATCCCAGGTGTCCATGGAGCTCGAAGAGGCCCTCATCCCGGTCAAGCCGGCGGTGGCCGCGGCCTGCGAGGCCCTGGGGCTGGAGGTCTTCCAGGTGGCCTGCGAAGGGAAGATGCTGGTGGTAGTGGCCCCGGAGGACGCCGGCCGGGCCGTGGAGATCATTCAGGGGAGCCGCTACGGCTCCGAGGCCCGTCTCATCGGCGAGGTGGGAGCCCAACCCCCCGGACGGGTGACCATCCGCACCAGCATCGGCACCGCCCGCCTCCTGGACCCCCCTTCCGGGGACCTGCTGCCCAGGATTTGTTGAGGAAAAAGGACTGGGCGAAGGGCTAAAGTCATTCGCCTGGTGGCGCCTCTCCCATTTCCTACCTTGTACCTAGAAATTTTCTTGCAAAACCAAAATACTGCTTCTATATTTGTGCAGGTTAATGGGGGGCCGCGGCCAGCCGTTTTCCATGGGGAAACGAAGGAACTCCATCGCGGCCCGCGGCGGTAGATCCCGCTCCCGGAAATGGCAACCCTCGATACCATCCGACAGTCGGACCTGGTGAGCAGGAAAGGAGAAGGTAATCTTATGCGAAAGCCGATTCTCTGGGCAATGGCCGGAGTATTCCTGGGAGTAGCGTTATTGGGGTCCCCCCCTGGCGCCTGGGCTCAAGACGGCAAAAAGATTTACGAAGACAAGTGCGAGCCTTGCCATGGCGAGAAGGGGGACGGCAAGGGCGCCATGTGCACCAATTTCAAACCGCCTCCCGGCAGTTTCAAAGACCCCAAATTCTGGGAGGGTGACCCCAATAAAAAGATCAGCGACTCCGTTACCAAAGGTAAGAACCAGATGGTTCCGGTGGACCTGAAGCCCGCGGAAATCAAGGCGGTTACCGAATATATGACTAAATCTTTCAAAAAATAGAATTTTTGCTTTTTTGTAAGGGGGCGCTCCCATTAGCGATTCTCCATAATTAAGGAGGTGGGAGAAAGGTTGCGGAGAAATTGCGCAAAGTTGGCCGTGGCTTTGGCTATCCTCGGGTTATGGCTCTCTTTACCAGTGAAAGCCGCCGAGTGACACTTTTCCCTACCCAAGGCGCAACGCCTCTTTCAACAACACTCTTTATCTCCTGGCCTGGCAGACGTTTTGAAGTCCTGCGGGATGGACCGGGGGTTAGGGGAGCGGCAGAGGATGGGATGAAGGAGGTGGCGTCCCTTTAGCCGGATCGGTTGACCAACCCCAGGAAAGCGGCCTTCCGGCCGCTTCCTGCTATCCGGATGCGTCCGGACGGGGTGGAGACCTCAATTGACTTTCAGATAAATGCCCATCGCTGGTTTGCTATGCAGAGACGCGGATTTTTAAAGCTGTTGACCTCCATCCTGGGATTAAGCGCCCTCGGCGCTTTTGCCTATCCCCTGTTCCGCTTTCTGCTGCCCGTTGAGGCAGCGCTGGTGGCAAAAAACCTCAGCATCCCCAAAGGCGAGGTCCCGGTAAATACCAATAAAGATCTGATGTTCGGCGCCACCCCGATAATCATCCTCAACATTCCTGACAAGGGATACCTGGCCTTTTCCAAGGTCTGCACCCATCTGGGCTGTCTGGTAAAATTTGATAAAGATCGGCAAGAGTTCATCTGCCCTTGCCATGCGGGCACCTTCGACCTGGAGGGGAACGTGGTGTCCGGTCCCCCGGCCAAGCCTTTGCGGAAGTTTGCCGTGAGGGTGGAAAACGAAAACCTCGTAATCGGGTGACAAGATGATGCCAAGGCTGAGGGAATGGCTGGAGATCAGGATCGGCCTCGATGAATTGGTCCGCTCGCAGCTCACCGATTACCGGGTTCCCAAAAATATCAATATTTTTTACACCTTGGGCATCATGGCCCTGGCGGCCTTTATTTTCCAGGCCTTTACCGGCATCTTGCTGATGTTCTACTACATTCCCGATGACAAGGACGCCTTTCAAAGCATTCAGTTTATCATGAACCACGTGCCTTACGGCTGGCTCTTCCGCCTGATGCACGTGATGGGCGCCAACCTCATGGTGGCGGTAGTCCTCCTTCACATGGGCTCCGTCTTTTTCCTGGCCTCCTATAAGAAACCCAGGGAACTCACCTGGGTGGTGGGGGCCTTGTTGTTGCTCACCGTCCTGGGCTTTACCTTGAGCGGCTATCTCCTGCCCTGGAGCCAGTTGAGTTTCTGGGCCACCACGGTGGTGACCGATATCCCCTCCGCCTTTCCGCTGGTGGGAGGGTTGATTAGCAAAATTCTAAGGGGAAGTGAAAACGTTTCGGGGGTCACCCTTAACCGCTTCTTTGCCCTGCACGTCGCCTTTTTCCCTTTCCTGTTCTCGAGCCTCTTCGCCCTGCACGTCTTCTTGGTGAGGAGAATCGGCATCTCCGCGCCTCCCTCTGACTCCCAGGAGCCGGAGGAGTGGAAGAAATTCCACCATGAAAGCCATCCCGACGGGCCTCCCTTTTACCCAGACTTTGTTTCCAAAGAAGCCTTCATGGTGATAATTTATCTGATAGTGATGTTTGCCATCATCTCTTTGGCGCCGGCCTTATTCATTCCCCACGACGCCCGTATTGCAGCCGATCCCCTCAATACCCCCGAACATATCAGGCCGGAATGGTATTTTCTGGCTCCCTATGAAATGCTCAAACTCATCCCCAATAGATTTCTGGGAATCGCCTTGCAGGTGGTCCTGGTGGTGGTTTTTATTTTCTGGCCTTTTATGGATAAATCGGAGAAGACCGACATCTTGAAGAGGCCGCTAATGCTGGCCACCTTCCTGGTAACCATTATGGTCTATATAGGGCTCACCATCTGGGGGTCTTACTGATGCGCTCCCTGCTCACGGTGATCTGCCTCCTTTGCCTGGTTTCGGTCTCCGAAGGGGCCTGGACCGAGTTGTTGCAGAAAGAGTTCCCCAAGACTCCGTGGGCCCAGAGACCCAGGGTTGAGCGAACCGTCTGTATCGACTGCCACGACTCTGACTTGATAAAGCCCGAATATAAGGCGATTCCGGCGGAGTGGCGCAAGAGCTGGCATTACCGGAACGGGGTTTCCTGCCAGGACTGTCACGGCGGCGACCCCAAGGACGCCGCCAGGTCCATGACGCCGGAGAGCGGGTTCCTGGGGGTGCCGAAACCCAAAGAGATTCCGGGATTCTGCGGGAAATGCCATTTGGGCATCAAGGAAAACTACCTGGAAAGCGGCCACGGCAAGGCCTTAATGACTACCGGCAGGGGGCCCAATTGTGTCCTCTGCCACCATTCCCATGATATCCAGAAGGCCAGCCTGGAGATTATCAACCCCAAATTGTGTGGAATCTGCCACACTTATGACCGCGCCCGGGAGATGAAGGCGGCCCTGTTGCTGACCGAGGCGAAGATCAATGAGATCAATGGCAATCTACAGACCCTGAAGGCCGGATTGATAGACACCCAGGATGAGGAAGAGACCCTTTTCCGGACCCAGGCGGAGTATAGGACCCTGTTTCATAGCGTGGATGTAACTCTGGTGAAGGCTAGAACCGTGGAGTTCGCCAAGAAGCTGGACGCTCTTAGCCAACAGGTTGGTAAGGGTTTCAAGGAGTTGAAATTCCGCCAGGACTTTTCCACCTTCATCTTACTGATTTTTGTCGGCCTGGGGATCACGGTCTTCCTATGGGGCCGGCGAAAGGAATAACCTGATCTTAGCTGGCTGGCGCCCACCCCTTTTGCCTTGGGCGCGCTGGGCTTCCAGGGCGAAATCGATCATCATGATGCCATTCTTCTTGACGATACCCACCAGCATAATCACCCCTACTGGTCCTAGGCCACGTGCTTCTGGAAGCGCAGCACCGCCAGGGCCAGCATAATCAGGCCCAGGACCATCATGGCGGCCATCTCCTGCCACAAGAGGTCCATGCCGGCGCCCTTGAGAAAGATGTCCCGGATCACAATGATGAAGTACCTCAGGGGGTTGAGCAGGGTGAGGTACTGAAAGAAGGGCGGCATGTTGGCAATGGGGAAGATGATGCCCGAGAGCATGATGGCCGGGGTCAGAACGAGGTTGCCCGCCATCATCGCCTGCTGCTGGGTGGCGGCAATGGTGGAGATCAACAGCCCCAACCCCACGGAACTGAAGAGAAAAACGACGGTCCCCAGCAACAGCACCCATATCCGGCCCTGAAAAGGGACTTCGAACCACAGGACACCCACCAGGGTCACCAGGATGACGTCCCCCAGACAGATGAGGACAAAGGGGATGCTCTTTCCCAACATCAACTCGACGCTCCGGATGGGGGTCACCAGGATCTGCTCCAGGGTGCCGATCTCCTTTTCCCGCACCACCGACAGGGCCGTGAGCATCAGGGAGATGAGCAGCACCACCATGGCGATGACCCCGGGCACCATGGAGTAGCGGGAAATCAGATTGGGGTTGAACCAGGCCCGGGCCTCAAGGCGCAAAGGAATGCCCGGTTTCCCGGCCCAACCCACCCCCTGGCGTTGGAAGCGCGATACCAACTGCTCCTGGGAATAATCCCCGATGACCGTACTGGCATAGCGGCTGACGATGAGGGCGGCGTTGGAATCGGTGGCGTCCACGATGACCTGGACCTGGCCGGTTTTTCCCTGGCGCAGTTGCCTGGCGAAATCCCACTGGATCCACAGGGCCATGCTGATCTGGCCCCGGTCGATCAGGTCCAGGAGTTCCTGCCGGCTGTTGAGATAATAATTCACCTGGAACCAGTCGGTGGAGGTGAACCGCTGGATGAGCTCCCGGCTCTCCATGGTGCGGCTTTCGTCGAAAATGGCGGTGGCCACGTCCTTGATGTCGAAATTGATCACGTAGCCATAAGCCAGGAGCTGCACCAGGGGCGGCACGATGAGAAAAAGGCGGAGCTTCTTATCCCGCCAGACCTGGATGAATTCCTTGATGATGATGTGCCGGATGCGTCGAAACATATTTTAGCTTTCAGCTTTCAGCGGTCAGCTTTCAGCTTTGGTAGCGGATTGATTATATAGCCGGATTCGAGGTCTCCGATCATCTCGTTGCGGCTGTAGCTCCATGCCCAGAAGTACGCTGCGAGGTAAGCGCAGAAGGTCGCGTCAAGAACATCTTCATATTGTTTTAGAGCGGTTCCTCTCAGTTCCTCAAGCGGCTCCTCCAAGAAAGCAGACAGTGCAGAGTTTATAATAAGCGGAGGGTCCGACGTGGAGAGATGGATCTTTATGTTCTGACGAAATTCAGATAGTCCCCTCCGGCGGGAGGCAACAGGCGGTTTCTTGTACTTGATTATCTTGGTCCGCCTGAACAATACAACGTGAGCGGGATGAGAATATACCTCAAAGAACCACTTTCCTGGCATATGACGTGTGTGTTTTTCGGGGCAGTGTAAAAAGCCCTGTCCCTCGAGGTCCTTTGCAAGATGTATACTATGAGCGTTAGGGTATAATGTTAAATTTGAAGAGTGAGCACTTGCGTCCGCCGCGCCAAATCGTCGGCCAATCTCCGTCTCACATGGCCTTTGGCCAACTTTGTTTTTGATAATCAGAGGTGCATCTATTGCAATTACGGTATTGGCGTAGGTATTACGGCCAACGAACGCCTTGATATCCTCGAGTGTCTTGAGGCAGTTGGAAAACTCCCGAACTACCAACCCGTCTTGGTCACCATGGAGCACGGCGCCGCCGCTGTGTTTTTCGCTTCTCCACGCAAGATCAATACCAATGAAGCTGGGCATATTTTACCTTTGAGCAGTTATGTAGGGTGGGCACTGCCCACCAATTCCTTAATAATCTATTCGCCAAAATTTGAATCAAATTTGAGATCGATATTTTCACCCCAATTAACCTGGTAAAGGTTACGGCGGACAAATTCCCGGAAGCTGGAATGGGGCCATTTCCCCGGCGAAGTCACCATTCCATGCCTAACCGGGTTGTAATGAATATAATCCAGATGCATCCGCAAATCCCGTTCATCGCGAATCTGGTGCTCCCAGAAGCGCCGTTGCCAGATGGTGCTCTCCGCGTGGCGGATTCTGGAGCCGGTGAGCAGGGCGGACCTGCCAGCCTCTGAGGCTATCGCCTTGGTGAATCTTGCCTTGATCAATCCCCAGCGTTTGGAATAATCCGCCTCCTTCGGGAGCAGGGTCCAGAGACAATGCAGATGGTCGGGCAATAATACCCAGGCGTCCAGGGTGAACGGATACTCGTTCCGGACCTCGGCGATGATGTTGTTTAACATTTCCAGATTTTTCGGACTTGCAAATAATCTCCTTCTTTGAAAGGTAACCAGCGTAAAGAAAAAGGTGCCGCCAGGCGTTTTGGATCTCAGGTAAGTGGGCATTTTTTAAGGAATTGGTGGGCAATGCCCACCCTACGTTTTTTTTCTACGTTTTCTTTCCTGAAAACCGTGCTAAACACATTGGCCCATTAAGTCTTTCAATTGCTTTTGCTTTTAATCTTTTGCTTTTAGCTGACCGCTGATAGCTGAAAGCTGATAGCTTCTAATGAATCTTCTTCACAAATTTGCGGATGGCCAGGAGCACAAATAAAGAGGCGGCGCCGGCCAGCATCAGGGCGCTGGGCCACAGCACCCCGAGGCCGAGGCCCTTGAGATATATGCCCTTGGAGATGGTCACCATATAGCGGGCCGGCACGATGTAGGAGATAATCCGCAAAGGCAGGGGCATCAGGTAGATGGCGAAGACGAACCCTGAGAACAGAAAGGACGGCAAGAAGGTGCTGAGCATGGCCATCTGGAAGGCCTGCAACTGGCTTTCGGCGCTCACCGAAATGAGCAGCCCCTGCCCCAGGGTGGCGATGAGAAACAGGGCCGAGAGGCCGATGAGCAGCAAAGGGCTGCCCCTGAGGGGCACCTGGAAGAGAAACTTGCCCATGGCCATGACAATGCCCATGTCCAGCATGCCGATGAAGAAATAGGGCCCCAGTTTGCCCAGAAGCAGCTCCGTCTTCTTCAGGGGGGTGGCCAGCAGGCCCTCCATGCTGCCCCGCTCCAGCTCCCGCACCACGGTCAGGGAGGTGAGGAGCGCCCCCACCATGGTCATGATCACCGCGATGAGGCCAGGGACGATGTAATTGCGGGACTCCAGGTCTTCGTTGAACCAAAAGCGCATCTGGGCCTTCACCGGGCCTCCCTGTCTGGCCGGCCCCCTGCTCTGCAGGCGCTGCACCAGGAGGTCCTGGGCGTAAGGGGCGGTCACCCCCTCGATGTAGCCCAGGGTGATGTTGGCGGTGTTGGAATCGGTGCCGTCCACCAGGGCCTGGACCTTGGCGGTCTTCCCGGTCTGATACGACCAGGAGAAGTCATAGGGGATAATCAAGCCCACTTGCACCTCTTGCCTGGTAATCAGATCCTGCAATTCCGCATAACTTTGGGCGAAGCGCGCCAATTTAAAATAGTCGGTGCTCCGGAAGCGCTTGACCAGGTCCTCGCTCAACTGGCTGCGTTCCTGGTCATAGACCGCCAGGGTGACTTTCTTGATGTCGAAGGTGAGGGCGTAGCCATAGAGGAGCATGAGGATCAGGGGGAGCAGAATGATTTCCAGGAGGCTGATGGGGTCCCGGCGGACGTGGATCACCTCTTTGCGGAAGATGGCCCAGGTGCGGCGCAGGTTCATGGCTTATTGCTCTCAGCTTTCAGCGGTCAGCTTTATAGCTGTCAGCTATCAGCTTTTTGATAACGAGGTTAACAGCGATAGCATCCTCGTTCCCAAGCAGGAGCTGGGGAACGAGGGCCAACGTTTTTCATTAGCTTTCGCTTTTGGCCTTTGCTTTAGCTGACGGCTGATCGCTGACAGCTTCTTTCAGTCTCTCTCTGCCCGCTGGACCACGGCGATGAAGGCGTCCTCCAGACTGGGCCGCACCCGTTCAATGTGGCGTCCCAGGGCGATATTATGGGTCGCCAGGACTTCGGCGATGCGCCGCTCCCCTTCCTGGGGCTCGGCCACCGCCACGTGCAGGCCGTCCCCAAAGACCGCGGCCTCGGCCACCCCGGGCAATTGCTTGATGAGGCTGAGGGCGGCGTCCAGATCCTCGGGATGCACCTCCAGGATGGTCTCCTTCACTTCCCGCTTCAGCTCCCGGGGGGTGCCCCGGGCCACGATGTGACCCTCGTAGATGAGCACCAATCGGTCGCAAAACTCGGCCTCCTCCATGTAATGGGTGGTCACCAGGATGGTCACCCCACTCTGCGCCATGGCATAGATCAGGTCCCAGAAATTGCGCCGGGAGATGGGGTCCACCCCGCTGGTGGCTTCGTCCAGAAAGAGGATGGCGGGCTCGTGGATGATGGCCGAGGCCAGGGCCAGGCGCTGCTTCAAGCCCAGGGGCAGGGTGCGGGTCAGTTGCCGGCGGCGGTCCTCCAGGCCCACCAGGCGCAGGACCTCGGTGAGGCGCTCCCGGAGGCGAGCGACCGGCAGACCGTAGACTCCCCCGAAGAAGTTCAGGTTCTCCTCGGCGGTCAGGTCTTCATAAAGGGAAAAGCGCTGGGACATGTAGCCGATGTTTTGTTTGATCCGGTCGTTTTCCCGGATGATGTCGAAGCCGCCCACCCGGCCTTCGCCGCTGGTGGGCAGCAGCAGACCGTTGAGCATGCGGATGGTGGTGGATTTCCCGGCGCCATTGGGCCCCAGGAAACCGAAGATCTCCCCCCGGTTCACCTCGAAGCTGATCCGGTCCACCGCCTTGAAGTCCCCGAAATGGCGGGAGAGGTTGTTAACGATGATGGCCGGTTCGCCTGTCATCTCTTAAGACCATCCCTGAATCTTCGGTTTCCCGGGCACAGATTTTCCAGCCCCTGTGAGTCGGGGCAGCAGTGGCATCGGTTCCAGCCTGGGAATCGGCTTGCCCTACGCTTAAGACCCGGCGGGTCGCTCCTACTCCTCCTGCCGCTCTACGATTTGGACGAAAAGATCTTCCAGATCGGGTTCCGCCGGGGCGACGCTCACCTCGCCGAGCCCGGCTTGCTCCAGGGCCGCGGTCAAGGGCCCGGAGGCCTGAGCGGCGGAGGCCACCGTGAGCATCAGCCGCTCCCCCATGACCAGGGACTGGAGCACCAGGGGGTGGCCGCTCAAGATCTTCCGGACCGCCCGCATATCCGAGGCCCTGGCCTCCAGCAACTCGCCCTTGAAGGAGCCCTTAAGGGCCTTGGGGGTATCTACCACCAGGAGCTGGCCCTGGTGGATCAAACCCACCCGATGGGCCCGCTCGGCTTCATCCATGTAGGAGGTGGATAGAAAGATGGTGATGCCGCCCCCCAGGAGGCGGTAGAGGATCTCCCAGAATTCGCGGCGCGAGACCGGATCCACCCCGAAGGTGGGTTCATCCAGAAACAGGAGGCGGGGCGTATGGATCAAGGCGCAGACCAGCCCCAGTTTCTGGCGCATGCCCCCGGAGAGGTTCCGGGCCAATCGGGCGGTGAAGGGGGTGAGGTTGGAAAAGCCCAGCAGCTCCGGAAGGCGGCGGTCCCGCTCGCGGTGCGCCACCTGGTAGATGTCGGCGTAGAAGGCGATATTTTCCGCCACGGTCAGGTCGTCATAGAGGCCGAAGCGCTGGGGCATGTAGCCGATCTGCTCCTTGAGGCGCTCCGACTCCTTGACCGTGTCGAACCCCAGGACCTCGGCCCGGCCCTGGTCCGGGTCCATGATGCCCACCAGCATCCGCATGGTGGTGGTCTTGCCGGCGGCGTCCGGCCCCACCAGGGCGAAGGCCTCCCCGTAGGCCACCTCCAGGTCCAGGTGGTCTACCGCCGTCAGGCCATCGAACCGCTTGCTCAGGCCTTGGGCCCGGATGGCCCGCTCACCGGGCTTAGGGCTGCTCTGGCGGCTGGCTGTCTTGTTGGTCAAGGAGGATTACCGCTTCCGCCGGCATGCCCGGCTTCAGGTCGTAATTGAGGTTCTGGGCCCGGATCTTGGTGCGGTACACCAGGGTTACCCGCTCCTTGAAGGTCTCCACCGTCTTGGGGGTGAACTCGGCCTTGGAGTTGATGAAGGAGACCCAGGCGGGATACTGCTTGCCGGGGTAAGTGTCGGTGATGATGTAGGCCTTCATGCCGAACTTGACCCGGGCCAGATCGGACTCGGGGATATATCCTTCCAAATAGATGTTTTCCAGGTCTCCCAGGGTGAGCACCGGGGCCCCCACCGCCGCGGTCATCCCCGGCTCCATGGGCCGCACCAAAACCACCCCGTTCACCGGGGAATAGATGGTGGCGTACCCCAACTGGGTGAGGGCCAAATCCAGGGCCGCCTGGGCGGCCTTCGCCTGTTCCCGGGCCTGGTCGATGTCCTCCGCCCGGTAGCCTTCCCGGCGCAGGTTGAGTTCCGCCAGGGCGTTCTGATGGTCCTCCTTGGCCATCAAGTATTCGGATTCGGCCTTGTCCCGGGTTTGGCCCGCCACTACCTTGCGCCGGTAGAGGTTCTCGTAGCGCTCATAATCCAACTGCTTATTGGCCAGATCCGCCTCGGTCTTGCCCACCTGGGCCTGGGCCTCTTTGACCTCCTGGGGCCGGTAGCCGGTTTCCATCTTGGCTAGATTGGCCTTGGCCGCAGCCAGGTCAGCCCGGGCCTTCGCGACTTCGTCCTTCAGGTCCTTGGCCTCCAGGACAGCCGCCTTCTGACCGCTGGTGACCCAGTCCCCTTCCTGGAAATAGATCTGTTCGATGAGGCCGGACACCTTGAAGGAGAGATCCGTTTCGGTGGCCTCCAGGTGCCCTTGCAAGCGCAAGAGGTCAGCAGGTTGCCGGGTCTGCCACCAGCGCAGTGAATAGACCAGGGCGCCGGCCACCGCCAGCATGGCCAGGACCCCGATGAGCAGCCTTCGTCTTCCTTGCATCCGATCCCCCACCCGAGCCGCGGGCCTCCGGCCGAGCCCTGCCCCACGTCGGCTCATTCTATCCGCAAAGGAGTGCAAAAAGCAAAGGATACCTGTGGGCCTTCAGCTCTCAGCTTTCACCGATCAGCTTTCAGCTTTTTGGAAAAGCTTGCTGCTACTGTCGGCCAATCTCTCTTATCTCGTAAAACAAAAACTCTTCAGAACATTCCCGATTTTTGGCCCCTTGATCAGAGCTTACAAATGATTAAAGACTTAAGATCGACGGGGTGGAACACACCATGTATATCGGTGCGAGCATGGTGGAGAACGGGAATTTCAGTCCCATGTATCTGAAAAACCTGCGCCTGTGGCAGCTCATGGTTATCTGTGAAGTGGTGCGCCGCACTGAGGAAATCAAAGGCAGTCTGCCGGTGCCCCTGGAAACTAGCCACCTCATTCTGGCCCAGGATTCACCGCTCTCCATCTTCTTCAGTCCGGAAGAGCGGCACTTCGAAGTGGAGGGTGCTTACGATATCCGCCACGAGATCATTAAAAAACGGATTGATAAGGCCTTAATCAAAGGGTCTGCCGAGCGCCTGACGCAACCGGGCAAAATTGCCATTGTGTACTCCCGAAGACAGGAAGGCACGGAATACCTGGAATATATCGATTACCTCCAGGCTGCCGGATACCTGAAGGCTGAAACGGAGGAGGTGGAATTGGAGGATTTACAAGGGGCCCAGGGATTGAAGGCCCTGCGGGTCCCGGCAGACTTGCGTGCCTCCCGTGCGCAGAATCAGGCTCTTCCGGAAATCGTTACCACCGCAGTAAAGGCGCTGCCCAAGATGGCCAACGCGCCCTCCTGAAAAGCTTTCGCCGGGCCGCCGCCACTGACCCCATCTTCTGTTTGTTTCCACTCTGAGGGCGGTTCGAGAACCGCCCTCACCATAATGCGCCCGGCGAATGGCCCCTTATCTGCCATAATAGCCGGTGAGGGTGGCGCTGGCCAGGACCTTGCCCTCCATGGCCTGCTTGAATTCCTCCAGGCCGGCAGAAGGCTTCACCTCCAGCTTCGGCACGCTCAGGGCGTATAGGGTGACCACGTAGGGGTGGTCGCCGGTGCCTTTGGGAGGTTGGGGGCCGCCATAGCCCGGCTCGCCCCAGGAGTTCTTCAACTCCACCGCCCCAGGAGGCATCTTCCGGCCCGAGGCGCCCTCCTCCAAGGAGACCGCGGCCCCTGGAATGTCCTTCACCAGCCAGTGCACCCAATTCCGGGCCACCGGATGGGGATCGACGATGGACAGTGCGAAGGACTTGGCGCCCGCCGGGGCCCCGGACCAGGTGAGGGGCAGTGATAAATTTTTACCGCCGGCTGCCGTCATGACATAGGGCAGGGGAATCTTCCCGCCATCTGCAAAGGCGCTGGATGTGAGCTGCATGACCTGACCTCCTGAGCTGGAATGGAGATTGATGGCCAAAAAAAGGGCCACGAGAAGACCTGAGAAACACCGGTTTTTCATAAGCACCTCGCGTTGGGTGATGGAGTTCGTGCATACCTTGGCCTCAAGCAGAGGTCTTTCCTTCCAAATAGAGTTTCAGGGCTGCCGCGGCGTTGTGGATCTCATCCCGGGAGCCATACACCAGGGTGAGGTTTCGTTCCCGGCCCTTTTCCCGGAGCCGCCCGATTTCCTGGCCTTTGTCAGCCAATTCGGCCCAATAACGCTGGCAAAACTTCTCCCATTTCCTGGGATCGTGGCCGAACCATTTGCGCAGCTCCGGGCTGGGCGCCACCTCCTTGAGCCAGAGGTCCAGCGCCACCTCCTGTTTGCTCAGACCCCGGGGCCAGAGACGCTCCACCAGAACCCGGAAGCCGTCATCCGCGGTGGCGGGCAGATAGGCCCTTTTCGACTTGATCATGATTCACCTCGCTGGCTCCTGTGCGGGGGGTGCGCCCCCACAGAAATAGCAGCCAGGGGCCGGGGGCGCCGCGCCGGGGGCGGCCGGCCCTTCACTCTTCTCTAAGCCGACTTCTGGCGTAGCCGGCCCACTGGCTGGTGGGGTTCAATGAAAGAAAGCGCTGCCAGTGGCTCCTGGCCCCGGAGAGATCGCCGATCCCCTCCAGCACCATGGCCAGGTTGAAATGGCCGTCGGCGAACTCGGGGTCGCCGTGCAGGGCCTTCCGGTAAAAGATGGCGGCGCTGGCCAGTTCCCCCCGGCCCTCCAGGAGGTTGGCCAGGTTGTAGTTGCCCTCCACGTGATCGGGATTAAGGCCCAGGGCCTGAAGGTACCGGGCCGCCGCAGCCGTTTCGGCGCCCGCCAGGTACAGGAGGTTACCCAGGTTCACCATGGCGTCGGCGTGATCCGGCCTGGCGGCCAGGATGGTCTCATATTTCTCCCGGGCCTCGTCCAGCCGGCCCGCCTCTTCATCCTCCAGGGCCAGGGAGAACAAATCCTCATAGTTCTGCCGCGGCAGGGGAATGGTGAGGTTCTCCGAGCCGCCGAAATCGATGAGGCGTTGCCCCTCGGGGGTAAACTTCAGGCGGTCTTTTCCCAAAACGATCTGATGCCGGTAAATGGAGATGCGCACCTCCGACAGGGGCTGTTTCAGTTCGGGCATCAGGCGCCGCATTTTGGCCACGCATTTGCCGATTTTACCCAGGGAGAGCCCTTGACCCCGCAGTTGCCGCACGGTGCGGAAGGCCACCAGGGCCCGAAAATCGAACCATAAGGTGCCCCCGGTCTTTTTCAGGCGCGGAACCAGGCCCTTGCGCTCCCAGTAGCGGACGCGGCTTTCGGAGATACCCAGGAGTCTGGCGATTTCCCGCTGATCAAAGAGCTTCTTCAACGCAACAGCCTCTCGAAGGCCGGGGCCTGGAAATGGCCCCGGCGGGTCATCTCCTGAAAGCTCACCCGGCAGCGCAGCCGGGGCCGCACCCATTGGAGGTCCCTGGCTGCGCCGCTCAAAAGGATGCCCGGCCCTCCCTTCGCCCTGAGAGCCGTCAGCCGGCGGCTGATGGCCTCAAGGTCACCAGGCTGCATTTCAAGTAACCGTTCCAGATGGCCTTCATTGATCAAACACCTCCGGGGCTCCGTGAGGGAATCGAATATTATGGACCGGTTTATTAAAGGAAAATCTGAAACCTGACACCAGGCGAATAATCTAACCGCGCCGTCTTTACAGTGGAAGATAGGCACGGTCCTCACCTGAGGCAAGAGGGAAGGGAAAGATGCGGATGCTAACGGCTGGAAAATTTTTCCCGATTAGGCCGGCAGGATGGGCGCGGCGGGGAGGGTGAGGGCCGTGGCCCCCAGCCCCTCCCCGAAAGAGCGGAAGTTAAAAAGCCATGTCCGGGGACCAGATCTCACAGACCTTGCCCACCAGGTCCTCCCCGGGCTTCAGGGTCTGTTTCCCCGGCTCCCAGCCCGCCGGGGTGGCTTCACCCTCATGTGTTTGGACGTACTGGCAGGCCCGGATCTGGCGGATCATCTCGGCCACGCTGCGGCCCACCGCCGGGGCCAGCACCTCCATGGCCTGGAGAACGCCATTGGGATCGATGAGAAAGCGGCCCCGGATATCCACGCCGTTTTCCTCATCATAAACCCAGTAGAGGTCGCCGATGCGGCCGCCGGGGTCCGAGAGCATGGGATAGGGCAGGCCTCCGGGAATCATTTTGGAAAGCTCGCCCTCCTGCCAGACCTTGTGGGTGTAGGGGCTGTCTACGCTGATGGCCAGCACCTCGGCGCCCAGGGACTTGATCTCCTCGTACTTGGCGGCAACTGCCGTCAATTCCGTGGGTCAGACGAAGGTGAAATCCCCGGGATAGAAATAGAGCATGACCCACTTGCCGCGATAATCCGCCAGTTTGACGCTCTTGATCTCCCCCTGGAGATACCCTTTGGTTTCGAACTCCGGAGCGGTCTTACCGACCCGTACTGTCATGATTAAACCCTCCTTGCTGGAATAGCCGGCTGCCGCGGCCCGCCTTCGCTCCTGTCCGGCAAGCCCGGACATCTATCACCATAATTCTTCAGCGAGCCAATGGCAATGTTGGGGCCATAAGCCCTGGCAACCCAGGGAAAATCCTCGGATTAGCCACCCCGGCCTCATCCCGGCCGGCAAGGTCTTGGTCTCTCTTCGGCCGCCGCCTAAAAACTGGCCGGAAGCCTGCCCCCCCTGGTTCAATTGGTTCAACCCGGCGCCCCTTAAAAAAAAACCCGGCCGGCCTCCAGGGCTGCCAGGCGTCTTTTCAGCTCCTGTTCCCGCTGCCAGCGGTCGGTGACGTCCCGAATGATGGCCGCGGCGCCCAAGATCCGGCCCTCCTCGTTCCGTATCAAGGTAATGGTAAATTCCAGGGAGAGGCGGCGGCCGTCCTTGGCCAGGCCCGGGACCGCCAGGAGTTCCTTGGTATATTTGCTGGCGCCGCTGGCCATAACCTGCCGATAGCCCAGGTTGTGCCGTTCCCTCAGGTTCTCAGGGATGATCAGGTCCAGGGGGCGGCCCAGGGCCTCGAAGGGTTGATAGCCGAACAACTCCGCGGCCCCGGTGTTCCAGAGGCGGATGACCCCTTCCGGATCAGCAAAGATGACGGCATCCCGGCTGTCGGCCACCAGGCGGGCGCATAGCCATTCCTGGGAAAATTCCCCCATCTCCCCGCTCCTCCTTCAGGCCCCGGGGGGGACGCCGCCGAGCCTCGGCCATAGATTTATCCGGGGTTGCCAGGGCAACAAAACCCCTCCAGCCGGGCCGGAGGGGTTTTGTTTGGTGAGGGCTCTCCATCCGGAGAAGGTCTGGTAAGGATTCTTCCCATTGCCAACTATTGGAGTGCCCCTAGATTATTCTAAAAAGCGCTCCATCTAAGAAGACCTGACAAGATTCTTCGGCGGTCGCGAGCCTACGGATGAATGGTGAGCACCGGACAAGGGGCGTTGGTTACCACCTTGTCGGCCACGCTGCCGAAGAATACCCGCTCCAGGCCCTTGCGGCCGTGGGCGCCCATGATAATCAGATCAATTTTCTCTTTTTTGGCCAGCTCCATGATCTTGGCGGCCGGATCACCCGTCAGAACCCGGGACTCAAGTTTGGGGAATTTCTGAAAATGTTCCTTGAGCGTGGCGGCCATCTCCTTGTTGGCGGCCGCCTCCGCCTGTTCCTGGAAACTCTGGATGTTGCCGTGGGGTACGTGAAAGCTGGCAAAGCTCGACAGGTCCTGGGTGACGAACAGGACATAGAGGGTGGCGTCGAACTTGCCCACAAAGGTGGAGACCCAGGGCAATAGGGTATCGTAGCTCTCGGCAAAGTCGAGGGGGAAAAGGATTTTTTCAATTGCCTTCATTAGTTATGCTCCCTTCGGCTATCTTCCCTTGTGATTGTGAAATATAGTGTAAACTAATTGCTGACCCTGATATTGTCAAGTTAAAAACCGGCCGCGCCAGATATTGGCGGGGACCAGGGAGTGGAAACCCGGCTATCCGGGAAGAGGAAAAATCCCATCCTCTGCCAAAGTGACAAACCAGACAAAAAATCCTTGCCAAACTGATTTTAGATTATTATATTTCCCAGCGTCTCCCTAGCAAAAAAAGCAAAAAAAGCGGGGGGGGACTGAGATCATCAGGGATTGAGGTGAGCGCCATCGGCGAAATGCGCTTCGGTCGGGACCATGTGTGGGTACGGATGGATGATGAAACCCAGGCCACCATCGGCCTGACGGATTATCTCCAGGAGAAGCTGGGAGAGATTTACGGCATCCGGCTCCCCGAAGAAGGTGAGGAGTTCCTCAAAGATGAGTCCTTTACCAAGGTCGAGGCTAAACACGGCCGTCGTGACGTAAAGGCGCCGGTCTCCGGTGAGGTCCTCGAAGTCAATTACGAAGTCGTGGAAGAGCCCGAGATCATCAATGAGGACCCCTTGTCGGAAGGCTGGCTGGTCAAGGTGGAGTTGACTTCCAGCCAGGAGTTTGACGAACTCCTAACCGAGGAGGAATACAAAGACTACTTGAGCGAAGAAGAAGAGGACTTGGAAGAAGACTGAAGTAATAACCGCCTCTCCGGTTTCTTCCTCCATTCCCCTGGATCTTCCCTGAAGCTCCGATCCCCCAGCCGCCTTGGCCGGAAAGTCCGAGGTCTGCACCTAAACTCATGTCCACCATCAAAAGGCAAGCCCAGCCGAAATCCTGGCTGTGGGGCTGGCTGACCTCCATTCGCCTCACCGTCCACCTGCTGCTGATCCTGGCGGCCGTGGCCATCATCGGCGCCGTGCTGCCCCAGGAGCAGCCGGCGGAGGTTTATCTTAGCCGCTTCGGGGAGACCTGGGGCCCAGTTATCTGGCGGAGCGGCCTGGCCAACATCTACTTCAGCATCTGGTTCCTGGCCCCCGTTTGCCTCCTGGCCCTGAATATCCTGGCCTGCCTGATCCACGGCCTGCCCCGGGCCTGGCGCCGGTCATTTACGCCCCTCAGCGGCGAGGCAGCCCTCACCCTGCCGCAGCGTGCCAGGCTCCAATGGCCGCGGGGAACGGACCCTCGGGAAGCGGTGGCCGGTATTTGGCGCCGGGAATTGGGCCGCACCCGGCGCCAGGCCCTGCCGGGAAAAGAGGTCTTCTACCATGAAACCGGCCGTTTCCGGCCCCTGGGGCCTTACCTGGTGCACCTGGCCCTGTTGTTCATCCTGGCCGGGGGCCTGATCGGCAAGTTCTGGGGGATCGAAGGCAGTCTGCCCCTCACGCAGGGGGAAACGGCCCAGAGCTTCCTGGTGGGGGGCGCCGAGGTGCCTTTAGATTTTCAGGTGCGTCTGGACCGCTTTCAGGTACAGTTCTATGAGGAAGGCGGCATACCCAAAGAATTTCGCTCCGACCTCACATTTACAAAAAATATCAAAAATCTCCAGGGCGGCCGTGAGCTGCGGGCCACCTGCCGGGTGAACGAACCGGTGAGCTTCGGCGGCTTCACCTTTTACCAGGCCTCCTACGGCACCCAACCCGAGGACCAGGTGCGCTTGCAGGTCATCCAGGGGTCGCGCCGGGAGAGCCTCCAGGTCCCCCTGCACCAGTTGCTGACCCTGCCCGGCGGGGAGGCGCAAATCATGGTCATCAAGGTGGAAGGCAACCTTCAGGGTTATGGACCGGCCGTGCAGCTCGCCTATAAAAGCGGCCCGGAGCATCCCTTAATCTTCTGGGTCCTTAAAGATCATCCGGAGATCCAGGAGCAAATCGGGCCTTACCAGTTTGCCCTGGAATCGGCAAATTTTCAATTTTACTCGGTATTCCAGGTGAATCGGGATCCAGGGGTCCCCTGGGTTTACCTAGGCTTTCTCCTGTTGTTGCCTGGATTTTACCTGGCCTTCTTCCGACCCCACCAGTGTTGGGCGCTGGTCCTGGAAAAATCTCCCAAGGGGGACTGGCAGGGACGCCTCCTGGGGTCGAGTCCCCGGGCCCGGGAGGGCTTTGGCCTCCGCCAGACCCGTCTTCTGGAGGAACTCAAGAAGGGGACGCCATCATGAGTCAGTTACTGGGCGTGGCGATGTTGCTCTATTTGGGGGTGGCCATCATCCTGGTCATGGCCGAGTTGTGGTCCTCCCCCTTGATGCAGCGGGCGGGGCGAGGGTTGCTGTGGGCAGGCCTGGCGCTGCAAAGCGCGGCGCTCATCGGCCGCTGGTACGCCTCTTACCGGATGGCCGCCGGGCCCACCCCGCCGCCGGTCTTCCTGGAAAAGCTCCGCCTGGTTATCTTGCAGGCGCCATTGTCAAATTATTACGATTCCCTGGTATTTTTCTCCTGGTGCCTGCCGGCCATGGGTCTGCTGGCATTCCGCCGCTATTTACAGGGTTGGCTGGGCGCGATCGTCGCGATGATAGCCTGCCTGCTACTGGCCAAGGCCTCTTTCGGCGGGGTGAATGCCAACATTCAGCCCCTGATGCCGGCCCTGAAAAGCAACTGGCTCCTCATCCACGTGGTCGTTTGCTTTTTGGGCTACGCCGCCTTGACGGTGGCCTTCGGCGCCGCCCTCCTCTTCCTGATCCAGGATTATAGTCCCAGGGAGGCCCTGCCGGCCCTGCCGATGTTGGACCGACTCATCTACCGGGCTGCGATCCTGGGGTTTTTCCTGCTCACCTTCGGCATCCTGACGGGAGCCGTGTGGGCCGAAACCGCCTGGGGCAAGTACTGGAGTTGGGACCCCAAGGAGGACGCCTCTTTGGTCACCTGGCTCATTTACGCCGCCATGCTTCACGCCCGCCAGCTGAAGGGCTGGCAGGGCCGCCGCATCGCCTGGCTGGCGGTCCTGGGCTTCCTGGCGGTTATCTTCACCTACTTCGGCGTCAACTACCTGCAAAGCATGCACGCCTACATGACCTGACCTGAACCGATATTCCTTCTCAGGATCAAAAAAAAAGGGGCACGCTCAACCGCGCCCCTTAATCGTCCTGACTCAAACCCAACCGGCGACAGGGAGTCCAAGGCTTCAGCGCTGCTGCGGCGATTTCGCCCCCAGAGCAACTCCTTATCGGTGAAAAGCGGGATTCACTTTGACGGCACACTGGTGGGTTCGCAGAGCAAATCCTCGGAAGTAGCCAGCCGGCCGCATTTGCTGCAGACATACTTGATGTCTGCCAGCTTGCCCTTGCAATAATGCTTGGTGTGAGGGGCCTTCTCTCCGCAAAAGGCGCAGGTCATGGGGTCCATGTTGGGGTTGCACAGGTGTCCCGGCTCCTCGGCCAGGGCGCCGCAGGTCTGACAGGTATAGACTTTTTTTGCCATGTTTGCCTCCCGACGATCTAGTCTTTTTGGAAAAAATAAGGTTCAAAAAGGCGATGTCAATGCGCCGGTCCAAAAAAATTCCTCCGGAGGCGTCAGGGCGGCGGGCTTAGCGGATTGGCCGGGAATTAGGGGCGCCAGCGCTCAGGCCAGCAAGTGAGAGGCAGGCCGTGCGGGAATCGAGGCGGGCCCGGGCCCCCAGGGGCAGGGTGTGGTTGTCCGGCTGGTGGCCCAGGGGAAGGCCGGCCAATACCGGCACCTTCAGGGGCTCCAAGGCTGCCGCGAAGACCTCCAGCAGGCCCTCGTGGCTGCCGCAGCCGCTGAAGCTTCCCAGGACCACGCCCTTGACTCCGTCCAGGGCCTCGGCCAGCAGCAGATGATGGATCATCCGGTCCAGGCGGTAAAGGGCCTCGCGGTGATCTTCCAGGAAGAGGAGATAGCCCCGCAGTTGCGGGGCAAAAGGGGTTCCCAGCAGATGGCACAGGGTGGTGAGATTGCCGCCCGCCAGCGGGCCTTCGGCCACTCCGGGGCAAAGGACGGTCAGACCCGCAAAGGTGGCCGCCCGGGGCCCCGGGGCCGTCAGCCAGTCGAACAGGCTTTGCCGGGCGCCCTCCGTCATCTCCCCCAGTTGGGCCACGGTGGGGCCGTGGAAGGTCACCAGACCCAGGCGGTGGTGCAGGTGCCAGAGGAGATTGGTAAGGTCGCTGAAGCCCACCAGGCGCTTGGGAACCGCCCCCAGGGAAACCGGGTCCAGGTAGGGCAGGAGCTTCAGGGAGCCGTAGCCGCCCCGCACCCCCATGACCGCCTTGATTTCCGGGTCACACCAAAGCTCCTGGAAACGCCGGGCCAACAGCCAGTCGGTCTCCCTTCCCGGGGCCCGGCTGGAGAAGACCTCCGGGCCGCACTTCACCCGAAAGCCCCAATCCCTCAGCACCCGCACCCCGGCCTCCCAGACCTCCCGGGCCACGCAACTGGCCGGGGCCGCCAGGGCGATGGCCTCCCCGGGCGAGAGCGGCGGCGGCCAATTAAAGCTGGCCGGGGGCCGGGGGCCGCCCCCCTCCCCTCCCCTATCCTGAAAATCGGGCCCCATTCGCTTTACCGATTTTTTATATTATAATAACAATAATAATATGAGTGTCGCCAGTTTTTTAGCTAACCTGGGGCGGCGCCTCCGGTCCCCGGCTGTCGCGGCGCCATTGGTCCTGGTCCTGATTTGGGTCCTGGCGTTGGCCTTTCGCCTCAGCGACCTGGCGGCCCGGGACTTGTGGACCGACGAGGCCTGGGTTGCCCTGGCGGCCTTGAAATCCTCCTCAGCCGCGGCCCTGGCCGCGGGCCATTCCACCCCGCCCTGGTACCTCCTGGGCGTCTGGGCCTCGGCCAGGCTCCTGGGAGGCCAGGAATGGGGCCTGCGGTTTCTGTCCTTCGCCTTCGGGGTCGGCACCCTCCTGACCATCTGGCTGTTGGCCCGCAGACTTACCTCCCGGCCCGCCTCCTTGCTGGCCCTGGCCATGGTGGCCGTCTCCCCCGTAATGGTTTACTACTCCAAGGAGTTGAAGCAGTATAGCGGCGACGCCTTCTTTGCGGTACTGGTGTTTTATCTGGCGGAACGTCTCCGCTCCAGCCACGGCCGTCGCGGCTGGGCCGCCCTGGCCCTGACCGGGGTGCTGGGGCTGGGCTTTTCCCATCCCCTGGTCTTCAGCCTGCCGGTGGCGGGGCTCATCCTTTGGCGCAAGCTGCCCGCGGCCCGGACCCGCCTGGCCCTCCTGGGCGGTCTTTGGCTCCTGGCCTTCGGGGCCTATTATTTTCTGTTCTTCCGCCACGACGTGGACCCGGAGTTGGTGTCCTATTGGGTCAAGGACTATCCCGATCTCTCCGGCCCAGGTCGGTTTTTCCTCTGGCTGGGGCCCGCCCTGTACCGCTACTTCTGGTATTTCCTGGGAGAGTGGGGGGTGTTCTGGGGCCCGCCCCTGCTGGTGGCCGGGGCCTACGCCCTGTGGCGCACCGGCGGCGGCCGGGCGCTGGCCTACTGGGGCCTTCCCATCCTGCTGGCCCTGGGGGCCGCGGCGCTGCACTGCTACCCCTTTATGGGTAACTACGGCGGCAACCGGTTGATGCTGTTCACCGCGCCCCTGCTCTATCTGGTGCTGGCCGCCGGGGCCTGCCTGGTGCTCTCCTACCTATGGCAAGGGTGGCGCCGCTGGCTGGCCGCGGGGTTGACCGCGGCCCTGATCATCTCACTTAACCCTTTGAAAAACTTCCGGGAAAATCTCCACCCTTCGATGAACCGGGAGGAGATCAGTCCCCTGGCAGCCCGCCTGCAGCAGGAACTTCAGCCCCGGGATGAGGTCTACGTCTACTACTTTGCCCAATGGCCGTTTGCCTATTATTACCGCGGGCACGAGGCGCGCCTCTGCATCGGCAAGTCATGCATCGAGACCGGGCTGAAACCGGAGTCCCAGGGGCAGGCGCCGACGCGGCTCTGGCTCATCGCCTCCCACATTTCCAATCTCCAGGACATGCGGGAATTCGCCGCCAAACTGCTGGGGCCGGCATGGCGGGAAAGCACCTGCTACCAGGCCGAAGGAGCGGTGCTCTTTTGCTTCCAGGGCGCCAATGAAACCAGGGTGGCGGCTAATCGCAGGCGGGCGGCGCCAGGGCATGCCGCGCCAGGGCATGCCGCGCCGGGCCACCATGCGGGCAATGGCCCTTAATCGCTAACCCCCGTCTTTAAGAGTCTCCCACCCGGATACGCAGGTCCCGGACCTGGCCGGGCCCCAGGACCCTGGCCAGTTCCTCGAGGATTCTGGGTTTCAGGAATTGCAGTTCCTGGCCCCAGACGCCGTCCGGCACTTCCACCCAGAGCTCCCGCCGCCGGAGGTCCACCAGGCGGGCGTGTTCCCTAATGGAGGCGGGCGCCGCCCTCTCCCAGACCTGGCGGATGCGCTGGCGCAACTCCAGGCCTTCCCGGTCCCCGGGCGAGAGCAAGTCCTGGAGCACGTCCTTGACGGCCAGCGGCCGGGACAATGGAGGGCGTTTTGCCATATGCCAGTTATTGAGGGGTTAGGGACCAGGGGTTAGGGATTAGTTCAAAGGAAAGATTCCGTTTCTAACCCCTAACCCCTAATCCCTAACCTGCCCGCTCTCGGGCCCGGGCGAAGCCGGGGGCGGCATTTTCGATCACCGTTTCCGGCACGCAAAAGGCCAGGCGGAAATGGCCAGGCCGGCCGAAGCCCCGGCCCGGCACCGCCAGGATGTTCTCCTCCTTCAGGAGGGCCACGAAGGCCAGGTCGTCGCCCCCCGGGGCCTTGGGGAAGAGATAGAAGGCCCCTTTGGGTCTGAAAAATTCATAACCGGCCTGCTCCAGCACCTGGCAAAAAATCTCCCGGCGCCGGGCATAAGGTGCAATATCCACCCAAACTTCCGTCAGGGGGGCCACCACTCGCTGTATCAGGGCCGGGGCGTTGACAAATCCCAGGATGCGGTTGGCCAGCACCAGGCCGCCCGCCAGCTCCAGGCGCCCCGGGGTCCGGGGGCTCACCGCCACATAGCCCAGGCGCTCCCCGGCGATGGAGAGATCCTTGGAAAAGGAGGTGGCCAGCAGGGTGTCGGGGTAGGCCGCGAAGACGCTGGGGACCTCAAGTCCATCGTAGACGATGCGGCGGTAAGGCTCATCCGCCACCAGATAGACCTGCCGGCCGTGGGCTGCCGCATGCCGTCCCAACAGTTGACCCAGCTCCAGCAGGGCCGCGGCCTCATAGACCTGGCCGCTGGGATTGTTGGGGGAATTGATCATCACCGCCCGGGTCCTGGGGCTCAAGACCGCGGCCAGGCGGTTCAGGTCCAGTTGGAAGTTCGCATCGGTTTCCGCCACCCGGACCACGCCACCGTGGTTGTCGGCGTAAGCCAGATATTCCACGAAATAGGGGGCAAACACGATCACCTCATCCCCGGGGTCCAGAATGGTCTTGAGGATGACGTTGAGCGCCCCGGCGGCGCCGCAGGTGAGGATCAGGTCGTCCTCCCTGAAGTCCAGTCGATGGACCCTGCCCAGGTGTGCGGCCAGGGCCTGGCGGGTCTCCGGCAACCCGGCGTTGGGCATATAGCCGTGGAGACCGGGGCGGGGGTCTTGCGCCGCCGCCACCAGTTCCTCTTTGAACCGGCGGGGCGGCTCCAGGTCGGGATTGCCCAGGGTGAAATCGAAGACCTTATCCGCCCCCAGCCGCGCCTGGAGCTCCCGGCCCTCTTCGAACATCCTCCGGATCCAGGAGGAGCTCTCCATCGCCGACTTAATGCGAGAGGCAATGCTCATGAAGTGCCTGTTTCCGGTTTGCGGTTTTCGGTTTTCGATCCGAAAACCGTCTGTTAAGCCTGTTCTTCCACCTGGTAGCCCGCTTCCTGGAGGGCCTGGAGCACCGCCTTGCCATGTTCCAGGTTCCGGGTCTCCAAATTCAGCTTCACCCGGGTATAGTCCAGGGGCAATTCCCGGGCCAGGCGGTCATGGAACAGGTGGAGGATATTGGCCCCGGTCCGCCCCAGGAGGGTGGTGAGGCGCCCCAGAGACCCGGGATAATCTTCCAGGGCCACCAGCAGGGTCAGGAGGCGGCGTTTCTCCAGAAGGGCCCGGGTCAGCACCCGCTCCAGCAGGGGGATGTCGATATTGCCGCCGCTCACCAGCAGGACCACCCGCCGGCCCAGGGGACGGGAGGCCAGTTGTCCCAAGAAGGCCGCGGTGGCCACGGCCCCGGCCCCTTCGGCCAGCACCTTTTTGCTTTCCAATAGCAGCAGCAAGGCCTGGGCGATTTCCTGCTCCTCTACCAATACCAGGTCTTTCAGGTACTTTTCGAGCAAAGGATAGGGCCGGCTGCCGGTGAGGGGCACCCGGATGCCATCGGCCAGGGTGGGCAGGGCCGGCACCGCCGCCGGGGCCCCGTGCAGGAAAGCCACCGCCAGGGAAGGCACCTGCACGGTCTGCGCCCCGATGATCCGGACCCCCGGCCGGGATTCGCTCAATGCCAGGGCGGCGCCCGCCGCCAGGCCGCCGCCCCCCACCGGCAGCACCACGGTGTCCACCTCCGGCAGGTCCTCCAGGATCTCCAGCCCCAGGGTCCCCTGGCCGGCCATCACTTCCGGGTCGTCATAGGGATGGATGAGGATATAACCCGCGGCCTCCATGGCCCTGGCCTTCTCCAGGGACTGGGAAATGTCCTGGCCGAACAGGATGACCTGGGCCCCGTATCCCTGGGTGGCCATCTGTTTGGAGATGGAGGCCCCCTGGGGCATGACGATGGTGGCCGGGATTCCCAGATGGGCCGCCGCGAAGGCCACCCCCTGGCCATGGTTGCCCGCGGAGGCGGCAACCACCCTCCCACCTCCTTCGCCCCGCTCCTTCAGGAGGGAGAGGCGGTTCATTGCCCCCCGCAGCTTGAAGGAGCCGGTGGCCTGGAGATTCTCCAGCTTGAGATAGACCTCCCGGCCGCTTACCCGGCTCAAGGTGTGGGAATAGATCAGCGGGGTGCGCAGCACCACCCCTTTAATCCGCTCTCTGGCTGCTTTGATGTCTCGGAGGGTCATCATCACCTGCTGATCGCTTATCTCCATGCCTCTCCGCCTGTATCACCAAATTTAAGGGTGGCCTCCGTTCGGGGCCGCCCGAGTTGCTTAAAGGTTATTTGCTGAATTTGACTGAATTGATGATCCCCTGGAGCTCGGCCCGGGAAGCATTGAATTGTTCCGGAGAAGTGGCGGCATTGAAATTGTAAAGGTAATTTTGTCCGTCGTAGCACTGCCAGATGATACGCTGGTGGGAACCGCCCCCGCCGGTGGGGGATTCGACGGTCTCCCAGCCGATGACGATTGGGTTGGGACCGGGAGGATCATCCCGGCGCTTGGCGGACAGGAGTTTATTGATGGTCACCTCTTCCTTGGCGGTCTTCAGAGAGGCGTCCACCGAGGCCTTGGCGGGAAAGCTGGGAACCATCTGGGTGATGTGGATAGTCAAGGCCGAGCGGGTGCCCGGCTTGCCCACGCTGATATCATTGGCATTGGGATCTTTTACCGGTTCCCAACCGGCCGGTAGGGTGAAGGAAAATTTCCGCGCCGTATTTTTGTAGGTTACCGGCGCCTGGTTTACCGGCCCGGTCTGGGCCAGATTGGGGATGCCACTGGCTTCCTCCTTTTTGGCCGGCTCCTGGGTCTGTTTCGCTCCCTTGGCCGCGTCAATACCCTGCTGGATTGCGCCCCACTGGGCCGGCAGGTCCGCTGGTCCCAAGAGGAGCAGGGAGATTCCCAAACACGCCATCGTCATGGCCAACACTACTTTCCGCATGGTCATACTCCTCTGCAACGGTTAGGGTTATGAGAACCTTCTCGCTTCGGGTGGCCTGGGCCTTGCGCCAACCCGCGGCTTTGAGGCCGGCCACCTGGGCGATCCATTCGGCTTTCACGGACTTGAGGTACACAGGTTCAGGTCGGCCTGATCTCCTCAGGGGCCGTCGCAGCCATTGCCAGGGTCCGTTCTAGTTACTATTTTTCGGCTATAATGACAATACCTTAAAAGTGCGGGGGCGCGGGTCATGGAAGTCATGGCGGCATTGCTAACCAGGTTCAAAGGCCGCTTCGCCGGGGAATTGGGCCTGGAGGTCTCCTCCGGCCCCGAGGCGCGGCAGCAGTGGTTTCTGGCGGCCATCTTCTACGGAGCCCGCATCTCCGGCCTTCTGGCCGCCCGTACCTTCCGGGTCTTCGCGGCGGCCGGGGTCACCTCACCCGAAGCCGTTCTGGCCCGGGGCTGGGACGGACTGGTGGCCCTCCTGGACCAGGGCGGCTATACCCGCTATGACTTCAAGACGGCCACCAAGCTGCTCCAGGTGATGGCATCTTTGCAAGAGCGCTATCAAGGCTCCCTGGAGCGCCTGCACGAGGTGGCGGCGGACTCTGCGGACCTGGAGCGCCGGATCATGGAACTGGCCCCGGGGATCGGCCCCGCCACGGTCAACATCTTTTTACGGGAACTGCGGGGGGTCTGGGTCAAGGCGGCGCCGCCCCTGAGCCCTTTGGCCCAGGCCGCCGCCGCAGAATCGGGGCTGGCGCCCCGGGGGCTCAGCCCCCGGGAGGCCTTGGAGGAGCTTGGCCGCCACTGGCAGGCCCAGGCGCTACCCGGCTATGACTTCGCCGACCTGGAAGCCGCCCTGGTGCGCCTGGGTCTGCAACTGCGTCAGGGAAGCCGAAAAAAGGTGGAGGCAGGGGGTAAGGGCAGGGTGAGGGGGGTATGGAATGTCTTGTAGGGGCGCACCCAGGTGTGCGCCCCATACGAAATGGTGGGCAGTAGGGGCGGGGTTTAAACCCGCCCCTACAGGGCGGACACATAGGTCCGCCCCTACGAAAAACAATGCGAAGCCACCCCTCACCCTATCCCTTACAAAAAACTCCCCCCGCAGGTGAGAGGGGGTTTGGTTGCATCGATATAATTTATTGACATCGTTGAAATTACCTTGGTCTAGGCTTTAAGTGTGAGATAGTTTGGATAGGGCGGCCTGTGGCCGCCATTAATTCCTTTCTGCCTTGGTGTCCTGGTGGTGAGGTTTTACTCGAAACTCAAAACTCGAAATTCAAAACTCAGAGGAACCCCATGCCAAACTGCATCTTCTGCCGGATCGCCTCCGGCCAGGCCCCGGCGGCGCGGCTCCTGGAGACCCCCGGGGTCCTGGCCTTCCTCGATATGGCCCCGGTGCACTATGGCCACACCCTGGTCATTCCCAAGGAGCATTATCCCACCCTGCTGGAGCTGCCCGACGACCTCTGGAGGGAGATGGGGTTGGTGAGCCGCCGGGTGGCCCGGGCCCTGGGGACCACCCTTTATGCCCAGGGCTTCAATATCAGCATGAATAATTTCGAAGCCGCCGGCCAGGCGGTCATGCACGCCCACCTCCACGTCATCCCCCGCTATTTCCGGGACGGCCTGCAACTCTTTCCCCAAATGAGCTACCGGCCCGGGGATCTGAAAAAGACGGCGGCCCAGTTGCGCCAGTCCCTGGCGGGAGGTTGAGAGGAGTTCAAAGTTCAAAGTTCAAGGTTCAAAGTTCAAGCCCAGTTGCGCCAGGCATTGGTGGGAGGGTGAAAACGCGGTTTGGTTAACCGCGCGGCACTAATTACATAATTTCATAATTATAGTAACGTTTTCAAAAACCCCCCTCACCCCAGCCCTCTCCCCCCGCAAGCGGGGGGAGAGGGAACAAAAAGCCAGTTTCCCCAGGTTTACTGAGAGCGTCAATGGGATTGTATCTTTATCCCCTCTCCCCCAATGGGGGAGAGGGTTAGGGTGATGGGGAAATAAGCGCTTTCCATCTCCTCAATAATACTTTATTGAATTTTTGAAATTGAGAACCAAGCCAGGCGACCTATGGAAATAACCTGGAGAACAGCCGCCCGCGGCGGTTCTGGTAAGCAATCAAGGCCGCGGCCGAGAATCATAGGGGCGGCCAGGGCGATGCTCTAAAACAACGCAGGCTAAGCCCGGGGCAGATTTTCCCGGATTTCAGGTTAGCTCGCCCCGTCCGGCTTCGGCCCAGAGGCTTTCCCGCAGAGAATCGGACTTTTCGGAGATGGGAATTTCTTGACCGTCGATGGAGGCCACCGGCATCAGGCCCAGGAGGGCGTTGGCCAGCCAGACGCCCTCGGCCTGGCGCACCCGGAGCGGGTCGGTGGGGATCGCTTCCAGAGACAGACCCTGGCGGGCCAGGGCCCGAGCCAGAGCCGCCAGGGCGACCCCAGGCAAGGCGCTGGCCGCCGCCGGGGTGCTATGGACCCCGCGGCGGAGATAGACCAGGCTGGTGGTGGCGCCTTCGGACAGCAGGCCGTCGGCCTCCAGGATGAGGGCCTCCCTGCCGCCGCGTTCCAGGGCGTACTGCCGGGCCGTCAGGTAAAACAGGTAATTGAGGCTCTTGTGGCGACCCAGGAAGGTGGTGCGCCGCTCCGGAAAGGTGACCACCGGCCAGCCGGCGGCGTACTCCGCCGGCGGCGGCGGTTCATAGGGCTGGGCCCAGATCACCAAAGTGGGGCGGCTCGCCGCCGGCAAACCCAGTCCCGCCACCGCACCTCGGCTAAGCAAGATCTTCACCCGGGCCACACCCCGGTCCAGACCGTTCACCTTCAGCACCCGCTTAAGGTGCGCCTCCCAGGGCAGGTCCCCGGGAAAGGGCAGGCGGAAGGCCCTGGCCGAAGCCTCCAGGCGGGTCAAATGTTCTCTGAGAAAATATAATCTGCCGGCCTCGGCCCGGATGGTTTCGAAAAGGCCGTCCCCGTATTGAAAGCCCCGGTCATTCACCGACACCCGGGCCTGGTCCAGGGGAACCAGGTCATCATTGAGCCAGACAAATTCAGGTTTGTCCATCCCCTACCTCTACGAAAGAAACTTGCCCCAATTTTAACTGGGAAATGGCAGACAAATTCAGGTTTGTCCATCCCTCACCCCCTACCCCAAATCCTGCTCAATCAGCCGGAACAGGGTGCGCCCCTTGTGGAGGGTCTCTTCATATTCATCCTGCTCCCGGGAGTCGTACACCACCCCGCCGCCCACGGCAAAATGAGCCTTGCCGCCGGCGATGATGGCGGTGCGAATGGCCACGTTGAGGTCCAGGTTGCGGTGCAGCCCCAGGTAGCCAATGGCCCCGCAGTAGACCTGGCGCACCTGGGGCTCCAGCTCGTCGATGATCTCCATGGCCCGGATCTTGGGGCAGCCGGTGATGGAGCCGCCGGGGAAGGTGGCCCGCAAGATGTCGGCTGCCGCGACACCGGGCCGCACCCGGCCGGTGATGATGGACACCAGATGATAGACGTTCTGGTAGGCCTCCAGGCGCTTGTGCTCGGCCACCCGAACGGTGCGGGGCTCGCAGACCTTGCCCAGGTCGTTGCGCAGCAGGTCGACAATCATGGAGAGCTCGGCGTCGTCCTTGGGGCTATCCTTCAGTTCCCGGCGCAGGGCTGCGTCTTCCTCGGCAGTAGCGCCCCGGGGGCGGGTCCCCTTGATGGGCCGGGTCTCCAGGTAATCCCCCCGGCGGCAGAGGAAGCGCTCCATGGAAGTGGAAAGCACCCGGAAATCGCCGCAGTTGAGGAAGGCGTAGAAAGGCGCCGGATTGAGCTGAAAAAGTCGCCGGAAGAGGGTGTAGGCCTCCCCGGCAAAGGGAAAGGAGAAACGCTGGGCCAGGTTTACCTGGTAAACGTCTCCCTGGCGGATATAATCCCGGATGCGCCTGATGGCCGCCAGGTAAGCCTCCCGGGTAAAGTTGCTGGTGAGCGTCCCCACCTGGTAAGGTCCCAAGGGCTCGGTCACTCCCCCCCAGGGAATGGCCTCATTTGCCCCCCCGGAACGCCGTCCCCGGGCGTCTTCGTGGATTACCCGGACTTCCCGGAATTGGCCGCCCCGGCGGTCGTGCACCACCAGACGGCGGGGGAAGGCCATCACCAGGTCCGGAAGATTCAGATCATCCGCCGCGGTTTGGGGCAGTATCTCCAAATGGTTTTTCAGGTCGTAGGCCAGAAACCCCAGGCCCCCGGCAGCCAAGGGGTTAAGGGGCGTCTCCCCCGGCAGCTCCAGGGTAGCCAGGGCGTCTTCCAGGACGGTTAAGGGGTTGCCCTGGCACACCTGGCCGGAGCCTTGACGCGTTAAACTGACCTGAGCCCCCTTGGCCTGCAACACCAGGAAGGGGTCCCAGCCCATGAGGGAATAGCCGGCACAGTCCAGTTCGCCGCCGCTCAAGAGCAGCATGGCATAGGGGCGCCGGCGGATGGCGCCGAAGAGGTCCGCCAGGTCCTGCACCCCCGGCGGAGGCGCAAAAGGCCGCACCTCAATATCGACAATTCTGCCGAACCTGGCATTGAGGGAGGGGCCGGGGGAAATCACTTCCCCCGCCCTCTCCTCAAGCTTTCCTGTCCACCTCCTAGATGGGGTTGGGGAAGGGGGCTGCGGGAAGGCTTTGGTATTTTTTGCATTTCTGGTGTTTTTTGTATTTTTGGTAAGGGCAGGGACCGTCGGCCTCCGCCGCTTTCCAAAAACTCCCCCAAACAACTATCCTGCCCCTCCCGCAAAAAATTCGCCGCCAGTTGCCGGCCGTAACCGGTGAGGAAGGACTCCGGGTGGAACTGGACCCCGTGCAGGGGATAGCGCCGGTGGCTCAGGCCCATGATCACTCCATCTTCACTGCGGGCGGTGACCTCCAGGTCCGGGATGACGGAGGCCGCCATCAGAGAATGGTAGCGGGCCGCGGCAAACGGCGACGGCAGGCCGGCAAACAGGCCCCGACCCTGGTGGAAGACCTGGGAGGTCTTGCCGTGCACCGGCGCCGGGGCCCGGATCGTGGCGCCGCCGAAGACCTCGTTGATGGCCTGATGGCCCAGGCAGACCCCCAGGATGGGCAGGCGCCGATGGAAATGGGCGATCGCCGCCTTGCTGATCCCGGCCTGGGCTGGGGCCTTGGGGCCGGGGGAGATGCAAAGCCAGGCGGGTTTGAGGGCCTCGATCTCCGTCAGGGTCACCGCGTCATGGCGGAAGACCAGGACCTCCAGGTTAAACTCATAGAAGAGCTGCACCAGGTTGTAAGTGAACGAATCGTAATTATCGATCATCACCAGGCGCATCTTCCACCATCCATAAAAAAAGCCCCCCAAGGAGTCTGGGTGGCTTTGGCCTGAACATAACTCTCAGCTTTTATATATGGAGATTAACCGACGATGTCAATGGTTTTCTCGCCCTGCTCAGGACCCGGAGTTGACCCGCAGGCGGATGAAATAGAGGGTGCCGAAGGCGCTGGCATCCAGGCGGTGCTGCCGGAGGTCGTAATGCGGAAGATAACCGGCGTCGTAGTCATCCCCTTCCGCCAGACTCATGGCCCGGTCCATATCGCCGTCAGTGGCCATAACCAGGGCCTGGAGGAAGACGGCGCCGCCGTTGCGGGCCGTGGGATCGTGGGCGAACACCGCCCCGCAGCCGCAGAATCCCCCGGCAAAATCGTACCACTGACCCTCCTGCAACTGCACCGGGCGCAGCACCTCAACGCCGCAAAAAGGGCAGCGCACCTGGCGGGTTTGGTCTGTAAACAGCTTCGGCATGAAAAAACCTCGCAAAGCATTGCTGGGTCGGGCTCACCTCGGAGCGCCGCCGCCGCAGCCGGCCGTGCCGCCGCACTAACCTCCGAAATCCCGGTTCAGTTCCATTATCCACCATTTTTCCATTTTAGGCAATTATCTCCACTTCTATTGACACCGCGGCTCTTTAGCCTTAAATTATTCTTCACCACGCAGTCAAAGGAGAGGAAGCCATGGCTGACAAGTCCATATCCTTTTCGGACCAGGAGCAGATGAAGCTCGAGGCCATCGTCATCGACAAAGACGGGGAAGAGGCCTTGCGCTACCTGGCGCAACTGGAGGACCGGTTAAATCCGCATTACGGCCACGCCTGCGGGCCGAAGGCGGCGGAAGACCTCCCGGGGCACGGCTGATAACCCCCTTTTTTTTGACCAGAAAAGCGACGGCTAAAGGGGCTGGACCGGCCCCTTGGCGCCCGCCGCGGCACCGGCCCCCCCTGAAAAACCGCCATCCGGGGAGGGCTCACTTGGCAGATGAGGACATTATGGCAGACAAAGAGATCGTCTTTTCGGATCAGGAGCAGCAGCAGATAAAGGCCATTGTCATTGACAAGGACAAAGGCGAGGCCATCCGTTATTTAGCCGGCCTTATGGACCGCATCCGGGGGCATGCCGGCCATGCTTGCGGCTTCAAGCCGGCCAGGGGGTAAAGAAGGCGATAATCGCTCCTGACGGCGAGATGGACCGGCTGGCCCTGGTATCCGACACCCACGCCTACCGGGCCGGCCTGCCCCTCTTGTTCGCCTTTCTCCGGCGCCAGGGCCTGCGTCACCTGGCCTGCCTGGGGGACTGCCAGCCAGAGCCTTTCCGGAATTGGCTGTCCATGGACCCCGGCCACCGCCTTTATTGGGTCTATGACATCTTTGGCCCCCAGTTGCCGGGAGCCACCGCCTGCGGGGTGGTCTTGGAATTGGAGGCCAGGGTCTTGCTGGCCCATACCCGGGCTCTGATCTGGACCCATTACGATGAGCGCATCCGGGCTTACAGCCGCGGGGCCCACACCTGCCGCCCTCCCCTGCTGGCCTGCCATGGGCATACCCACGTGCCTTGCGTCACCCGCTTTACCCCACCCTTCAGCCGCCTGCTTTACATCAATGACACCATCCGGCCCGCGGAGTTCCAGCCGCGCCAGGCCTGCTTGAGCCTAAAGCCGGACACCGTTTACCTCATAGTCCCCGGGGCCTTCACCCTGGAGGAGAGGCGTCATCCCACCTTCAGTTTCGCGGTGCTGGACCTCCTTACCTCACGGCTGGCCATGGTTTCCCTGCGGGACCTGGCCGCCCTGGATTCCTTGCAGCTGTTCCCCCCGAAGTAAGTCTTCGGTTTCCGTGCGTCCTGGCGCCTTGGGAGGAAAGTTTCTATAACTTATTACAACTCCTGGGAAAAATATTCGCGACGATTCGCGCCAGGCGGGAGCAAAATAATTTGAGATGAGATTAGACGCGGGGACGCCGGGGATAACCGGCATTAGCGGATCGAATACAGAATATCGGGAATCAGGTACACCTTTCCGGCCCGCAGTTCCCCGGCTACCAGGGCGTCGGTGGGAAAGGCCAGGGGCTGGGGCGGCTGGGCCACTGGAAAAAAGGCCACTTCGGTGAGATCGTCTCCGGCCCTCAAGTCCCCTCCCACCACGCGGCCGGCAAACCAGAGGCCCACGGTGAGGCGCTCCGGGTCGTGGAAATTGGAGTGGACCGCCAGCAGTTCCCCCACTTCCACCGCCAGGCCCGTCTCCTCCTGGAACTCCCGGGCCGCGGCCTCCCTGACCTCTTCCCCCCACTCCAGGTAACCGCAGGGGAGACACCAGGCCCCCGGTGATGGCCCCCCGGCCCGGCGTCCCCATAAAATCTGCTCTCCCCGGCGCACCACCACCGCCACCCCCACCGCGGGGTTGACGTACAAAACCCGGCGGCAGTCCCGGCAGGCCAGGCGGTCCCGCCCCCCCAGGGGACGCCTCTCCAATGGCCCGCCGCAGCAGGGGCAGAAGCGGAATGAGGGTGGATTGCAGGACATGTTAGTTTCGAGTTTTTAGTTTTGGTGATTAATTGATTTGTAGAGCAATCGAATACCTCTTCTGTTGTTTTTATAAACCGAAAACTGGAAACTGAAAACAGGCTTTCGGACTTTCTCCGCGTCCTCAAACCAAAAACTCTCTTTTAAGGTTGAAAGTGCAGGCAAATTCATTTAAAAAAATCGAGGTTCCAATTTTTTCGGAGAAGCCCCGTGTCCAGCCCCAGGCTCATGGCCATCCGCAATATCGGCATCATCGCCCACATCGACGCGGGGAAGACTACTCTCACGGAGCGCATCCTTTATTACACCGGCCGCACCCACAAGATGGGGGAGGTGCATAACGGCGCCGCGGTCATGGACTGGATGCCCGAAGAGCAGGAACGCGGCATCACCATCACCGCGGCGGTGACCACCTGCCAGTGGAAGGGCTGCGTCATCAATATCATCGACACCCCGGGACACGTGGACTTCACCATTGAAGTGGAGCGCTCCCTCCGGGTTCTGGACGGCGCCATCGGGGTCTTCGACGCGGTGAGCGGGGTGGAGCCCCAGTCGGAAACCGTCTGGCACCAGGCCGACAGATATCGGGTGCCGAAGTTGGCCTTCATCAACAAGATGGACCGCCTGGGCGCCAACTTCTGGGCCGCAGTGGCCTCCATGAAGGAGAAACTGGGGTCCCATCCCCTGGTGCTCACCATCCCCTGGGGCGAAGAGGACCAGTTCCAGGGGGTCATCGATCTTCTGGCCATGAAGGCCCTGAAATGGCGGCAGGAGACCCTGGGGGTGGCCTTCGCGGAACTGGAAATCCCCCCGGACCAGGAGGCCGGCGCCGCCGCGGCCCGGGAAGCCCTAGTGGAGGCCCTGGCTGAGGTGGACGACGAAGTGATGGAGGCCTATCTGGCAGAACGCCGACTGGCCCCGGAGGAGATCAAGGCCGGGGTGCGCCGCGCCAGCCTGGCCCTCAAGGGGGTGCCCACCTACTGCGGCTCCGCATTGCGCAACAAAGGGGTCCAACCCCTGCTGGACGGCATCAAGGATTTCCTGCCCAATCCCATGGAAGTACCTGCCATCCTGGGGCAGCACCCCAAAACCGGGGAGTCCGAACCGCGGCCGGCCCGGGACGACGCCCCTCTGGCGGCATTGGCCTTCAAGATCATGGTGGACCAAAACCAGCGCCTCACCTATGTGCGCCTCTATTCCGGCACCCTGAAGGTGGGCCAGGAGGTCTTTAACCCGGTCAAAGGCGTCTCCGAAAAGGTGGCCCGCATCCTGCGGATGCACGCCAACAAGCGAGAACCCCTGGAGGAGGCCCACGCCGGCAGCATCGTCGCCCTCCTGGGCCTGAAGGCCACCACCACCGGAGACACCCTGTGCAGCCGGAACCGCCCCATCGTCCTGGAGCCCATCTCCTCCTACCTGCCGGTAATTTCCCTGGCCATCGAACCGCTGACCCCGGACGATCAGGAGAAGCTGGAACAAGCCCTGGCCCGGGTGTCCGAAGAGGATCCCAGCCTGCGCATCCATACCGATGAAGACACCGGCCAGACCCTGCTCTCCGGCATGGGAGAACTGCACCTGGAGGTGATTATCCACCGCCTGCAGCGGGAGTTCCACGCCCAGGTTCGGGCCGGCCGCCCCCAGGTGGTCTATCGGGAAACCATCGCCCTGGCAGCCGAAGAGTCCGGGACCTTCGACCGGGAATTGGCCGGCAAACACCACTTCGCCGAAGTGCGCCTGAGCCTCTCCCCCCGTCCCCGGGGCTCAGGCAATTCCTTCGTCTCCCTGCTGGCCGCGGAACACCCGGCCCAGGGCTTTGTTGCGGTCATTGGCCGGTCGGTGCAAGAAGCCCTGGAAGGGGGGGTGGTCTACGGCCACCCCGGGGTGGATGTGGCCGTGGCCCTGACCGGGGCCGCGGTCAAAGAGGGCCTGGCCTCGGAGATGGCCTTCCGCATCGCCGCCATGGCCGCCCTGAGGCAAGGGTTTAATCAGGCCCAGCCCCAACTGTTGGAACCCATTATGAAGGTGGAGATCATCACCCCGGAAGAGTTCACCGGGGAGGTCATGGGAGACTTCGCGGCCCGCAAGGGCAAGGTGGAACACCTCCTCGCCAAGGGGCCGGTGCGCCTCATCACCGGCGGTGCCCCCCTGGCGGAGATGTTCGGCTATGCCACCGCCCTGCGCTCCCTGACCCAGGGGCGGGGCACCTTTACCCTGCAGTTCAACCACTACGGCTCCGTAGAACGGCGGGAGGAGAAGTGAGGGAGCAGTGAGCAGATGACAAATGGCGACAGTGGCGCATGGGCCTTCTAGCCTGTGAATCGGGTCGCCTTCCGATAAAAAATTTTTTTATAAATTGGAGCGCCATCGCACCCGGTTAAGGAGACAAAAATGGGCGTAGAACAGACCTTATCCCTGATCAAACCCGACGGCGTGGCCCGGGGATTGATCGGTGAAGTCATCGGCCGCCTGGAGAAACGCGGCCTCAAGATCAGGGCCTTGAAGATGGTGCAGCTCAGCAAGGCCCAGGCCCTGAATTTTTACCAGGTCCATAAAGAGCAGCCCTTTTACCAGAGCCTCACCACCTTCATGAGTTCCGGCCCTATCGTAGCCCTGATCCTGGAGGGGGACCATGCCGTCCAGGTGTACCGGGAGCTGATGGGCGCCACCGACTACCGCCAGGCCGCCCCCGGCACCATCCGGGCCGACTTTGCCCGGGAGATCGAGGCCAATATCGTCCACGGCTCCGACAGCCCGGAGAGCGCGGCCAGCGAAATCGCCTTCTTCTTCAACGCCCTGGAGCTGGTTTAGTATCGTGTTTCGGGAATATTGGGAGTTTTTATTTTGCAAAAGAAAAAGGCAGGCCCCAGATCTTTCCCTCCCGTTTTTACATTTTTGACTTACTACGCTTCTGGAATCAGCAGGCGCTTCAGTTCTTCCGTCTCATATACAACTTCTTTGCCGACCAGCCGCACCTGTCCGTGCACTACATAGTTGAGAACCCGGGGTTGCCATTCCTGTTCAGCACGATTCACCTTCGCAGCCAATGTCTCCGGTGTATCACCCGGCTCAATGGGAACAGGTAGCGCGAAAAGTATCTGGCCGTGGTCATAGATCGCATCGACAAAATGCATGGTGACCGCGCTGTGGGTAATTTCGCCGCGGTGATAAGCCGCCATAACCGCTTCGTGAACATAGTGTCCGTAAAGTTTCGGCCCGCCAAATCGCGGCAAAGGACCAGGATGGATATTAATCGTACGCGCCGGGTCAAGGCCGGCTACTAGTTTCAGCCAGCCGGAGAGCATGACATAATCAGCGTTGAAATACTTTACAAAGTTTTGGTAGCCCCTGGCAAGATAGGGACCAACCCAGTATTCGCAAGGTATCCCGAGAGCTTTTGCCTTATGCCAAACACCGCCTTCAAAATGATTAGTGATGACCGCACAAATCCAGGCGTCCAAAATTGGCGGCCTGGTCCGGGCAGCCCTTGCCATCGTCTCAAATCCGGACCCGCCACCGGTTTTGGTCCCGGAAGCAAAAACAAGAATATTTGGATTAGTTTTTTTCATAACGGAATCCCTTTTTGCCTGAAAAGAATTTCCGCATCATTTCTTTGCTTTTCAATCCTCAGACAGTATCCGAAATTATGCGGCAGGCTTGGCCGCCGCAGTCCAAAAAAGGGTTGGTGAGCCCTCTCCACGAGTCTAACCCTGATAAATTTCCTTTTTTTTAGCCGAATTGTCAAACGGCGGCGATAATAGCATGAATTTCCATGAATTTGTCAAACCATCAGGAGGATATGGTAATTTTTCATAGATTTTTGCATACCTGTCCCTCAAACCCTGCACTTCGCCTGCCAAACCTTCCCAGGTCGCGCCGGTTTATCAGGTCGTCAGGGTTAACTAAAAAAGGGGCAGGGATACGGAGGTCTAAAAAGATATTAGGCTTCAAAACATTTTTCAAAGGGACAGTGAACATGAAAGGCAAATTCAATCCCGGGTTCATAGCGCTCTGGATAATTTTGGGGGTGTTGTTCTTGCTGACATCTCCGCATCCGTCCCAGGCCAAAGAAGGTGGCTGGGAGCGCCTGAAGGAAAAGATAAAAATAACCAAGGAATTACATGACTTAAAACTTGCGCCGGATAAAGAAGCGGCAGTGCTGGCCGTGGAGCAAAAATATGCCAAAGAGCGCCAAGATCTCATGGCTGCCTTGAAAAAATATCGCCAAGATTTAAAAGCCGCCTTAGCTGCGGCCACCCCGGATGAGGCGAAGATTCAAGACCTGGTAAGGGCTACCAACGCCGCTCAGGATAAACTCTTAACCTCTTTTAAAATGGAACGGGACGAGGCTATGGCCCTGATGACCCCGGTTCAGCAAGGGCAGTTTATTATGCTCATGGGTAATTGGTTAGAGAAGGTGCAGAGCACTATCAAGGATCATAACGCTCCGTGAAGGTGTTCGGCATGTGGGGACGCAAGGGCCTGATAATTGCCGGTTTTTTTGGTCTGCTGCTCATGGGAGCCGTCACGCTGGCCCTTTGGGGGTACGGGCGCGATCCGCTCTGGTCGCTGCCCCCGCCGGAACATGGGTTGCAGGCAGAGCGGACGACTCTTCCTGCGCCGGATCACCGTCTTTTTGAGCACCTCACGCTCCACGGGAAACTGCTTGGCGATATCGTCTTCAACCTCAGTCTGCCCGATCCGCTTCCCCCTAAAAAACTGCCGGTCGTTCTGGTTCTAGGCGGCCTGGTCACGGGTGCAGACAGCATCCGTTACCTAAAGGACGCCGGAGATAACGCCATCGTTAGCTACGCCTGGCCGGTACCGGTTCGCCTTCACGGCGTCAGCGCCTTTATGCTGCAAGCGCCCGGTCTCTACCACCGCGTCATGACGATCCCGGGACAGGGAGCCTCAGTCCTGCATTGGCTGATTAACCAGCCTTGGGCCGATGCGGAACGCCTCAGCCTGCTTGGCTTTTCCCAGGGAGCCCTGGCCGCGCCTTCCGTGCAGGACATCGCCGCACATGATGGAACCCGGGTCGGCTGGACTATCATCGCCTATGGCGGTGCGCCTCTTGGCGCGCTCCTGGCGGGCAACCCGAGTATGAAACCGGCCTGGCTGGGCAAAGCCCTGGCGCCCTGGGTGGATCTGGTGTTCCATTCCCTGGAACCGACCGTCCATCTTCCGCGTTTATCCGGCAAATTTCTGGTCCTGGAAGGGCGGGACGACCGCCTGATCCCGGAAGCAGCTCGCAACCTCTTGCGAGAGGCGGTTCCGGAGCCGAAAACCGTCATCTCTTTTGAGGGCAATCACATGGGTGTAGGGCCTGACAAGATGGCTCTGCTCCAGAAAATTATTGAAACCAGCAAACAGTGGCTGATCGAAAACGGCGCCATCAACCGTGGCCCTGATGAGAGCCCAGGCGCAATCTGATCCTAAATCCGCAGAAATCTCCGAAAAGCTGTTGAAAAACGGCTTTTTTGTCATCCTGAACGAAGTGAAGGATCTAGAATTTATAATATGACTAGATTCTTCGCTGCGCTCAGAATGACAAATTCTCAATTTTTGGAGTTTTTCAACAGCCTGCTAGTCATGACCTCCAGAGGGCTAACCTGCATAACACCTTCTATATTCAGATCATATCGGGGTTTTTTGAATATCTGAGGATAATTGTCTAATCTGGCAAGTGATCTTCAATTGGTAGCACTGGCATAAAGTTTGCAGTTCATTATCATGCAGTGCTGTTCTGGGGTTCTAAATAAGGGGTGGCATACCCAAAATTCGCAAGAAGGGACATCCAGAGGGAAATTAGTGCTATCATAGTTCCCACAAGACGATATGGCCAAAAAAGAGAAACCTTATCGGGATTAAATCCGGGATGGAGGTCCCAAAAGCATTTTTTGACCGGGGTGGCCAAGGTGGCCGCATAATCTCGGTGGCAATATTCAAATCTATGAGGCTGCCCAGTATAGTTATTGACCGGGAAAAGAGTATTGACTGAACTATCGAATCTCTTTCTTATGGCGTTGAAAACATAATCAATATTGAAAACTATAACATCAGCCTCTTAGGTGCGCTATGACACTACGATCCAAAGCATCTATTTTCATTTCACTCATAATAATTATAGTTATGGGTGCATTTGGTATTTACTATCTTCAATTTATGCAGCGATCCCTTAAACAATCAATTTTTGCTGGAATACAAGGGACATCGGACGCTACCTCCCAAGCGATTTCAAAGTTTCTTGCTGATTCTTTGAAGGAAACGCAGGCGGTCGCGTTAGCGCTCCGGGTTGAGGCCCTGGAAAAAAAGGATACGCCGGTAATAAGAGACCAATTGAAATCTCTCTTAAATATTTTCCCAAAGTTTGAAAATGGGATGTTTATTCTTGATAAAGATGGCTTTCTTTGGGTGGATTACCCGCAGTTTGGGGTAATTGGCGCGAACGTTTCCTATCGCGAGTATTTCCAGAGAACCCTTAAAGAGGGTAAAGGGATCATAGGAGTTCCCTACGTGTCTAGTCGAACTGGTAAGCCGGTACTTACCTTCACGGCATTACTCCGTGGGTCCAAGAACCAGGTGTTGGGTGTCCTGGGTTGCTCGGTTCAGTTGTTGTCTCCAGATGCCCTGGGTGGGATTAGGGAGGTCAAAATAGGCAGGTCGGGATACGTATTTGTTTTTGATGCCTCAAGATTGATGATTCTTCATCCTGAGGATAAGAGGGTTTTGAAACGGGATATACCTTTGGGGGCAAATAAACTTCTTGATGCCGCGATTAAGGGCTTTGAGGGTGTCGGTGAGACGGTCAACTCACGTGGTGTGCCGATGTTGACAGCCTTTAAACGCATCCCCGGAACGGACTGGGTCATTGGCGCTCAACAACCCCAGGAGGAGGCATACCTCCCTATTGGCAAGGCAAGGGACGGGCTTATCCTTAGCATAATATTAATGGTTGTGGTTGCAGTTGTCTCAGTGGCAATGGCCATCCGCAGGATAACCCGGCCCCTGACAAAGCTGCGCCAGGCAGTCATGTTTTGGGGCAAGGGAAAAAGTGCGGAATCTGAAAAAGTTGCTAAGGAATTAGAAAAGATAAGGGGCAGTGATGAAATTGGCACGTTGGCAAAAGCCTTCGTAGATATTTCCAAACAGCTTGATGAGACCCTGATATCTCTCAAGAACGCCAACAACGACTGGGAACGAACCTTTGATGCGGTTACCGATCTCATTGCCATCATCGACAACCAACACACTATTGTAAAAATCAACCAGGCTATGGCCGATAGGCTTAGGATTAACGCCCAGGATGTAGTGGGGTTAAAATGCTATAACCTTTTCCATGGAACTGGTGAACCATTAGAAATATGCCCTCATCAGAAGTTGCTTGAGGATGGCCAGGAGCATATTGGAGAACTGGTTGAGAAGGCCCTCGGCGGTACCTTTTTGATAACTGCCTCGCCCCTGAGAAACCAGGCTGGAGAGCTAATAGGCTCTGTCCAGGTGAGCAAGGATATCACCGAGCGCAAGCTGGCGGAGGAGGCGCTGTGGGACCATCTGTTTTTGATGCAAACCCTGCTGGACACCATTCCTACCCCCATTTTCTATAAAAACATCCAGGGCATCTATTTGGGATGTAACAAGGCACTTACTGATTTTTTAGGTTTGCCAAAAGAAGAGCTCATTGGCAAGTCGGTTTATGACGTATATTCCAAAGATCTGGCCGACAAGTACTCTGAAATGGATGCGGCCTTATTCCGGCAGCTTGGGATTCAGATCTACGATTTTTCTATGGACCGTGCGGATGGCACCAGACGTTACATCAATTTCCACAAAGCCACCTACTCCACCGCGGATGGCACCTTGGCCGGGTTGGTGGGTGTCATGATCGACATCACCGAACGCAAGCGGGCCGAAGAAGCATTGCTGGATTCGGAACAGAAACTTGCCAACATCATCGATTTTCTGCCAGACGCAACTTTTGTAATTGATACAAAAGGTAAGGTAATTGCCTGGAACAAGGCCATTGAAGAAATGACTGGGGTTAAAGCCAAGGATATGGTGGGCAAGGGTAATTACGAATATGCCCTGCCGTTTTACGGGGAACGAAGACCGATTCTGATTGATCTCGTTCTTGAATCCAAAAACGAGATTGAGAAATATGACGAGGTAAAGAGAGAAGATCGGGCTCTTGCGGCAGTAGTTCACTTTAACAACTTCAGAGGGAAGGAATCGTATCTATTCGGGAAGGCAAGTGCCTTAATCGACTTGCATGGGAATATGATCGGTTCGATAGAATCGATAAGGGATATCACAGCCCTTCGGAAAACCGAAACAAATCGCTTGCAGTTTAGTAAATTGGAATCCCTGGGCACCATGGCTGGCGGTATCGCCCACGACTTCAACAATATTCTTACAGCCATACTTGGGAATATTGGCCTGGCCTTGCTAGATGGCAAGAAAGAACCCAAGGTTCAAGATAGGCTGGTTCAGGCAGAACAGGCGTGCTGGCGGGCTCAGGCTTTGTCTCAGCAACTGCTCACCTTTGCCAAAGGTGGGGCACCGATTAAAAAGATTGTTTCTATTGCTAATTTACTAAAAGAGTCAGCTATTCTATCATTATCCGGTTCCAAGTCTCGCTGTGAAATGTCAATCCCTGGCGATCTCTGGCCAATGGAAGCCGATGAAGGGCAGATCAATCAAGTTATTGGCAATCTGCTGATAAATGCTGCCCAGGCCATGTCAGAGGGTGGAATTATTAAGATAAAAGCGGAAAATATTCTAGTGGAAGCAAAATCGAATTTACCTATATCAAAGGGTAAATATGTTAAATTAGCCATCGCCGATCAAGGGGTTGGCATCTCTCAAAAATATTTAGATAAGATATTCGACCCATATTTTAGTACCAAACAAAAGGGAAGCGGATTGGGCCTGGCGACGGCTTATTCAATTATTAAAAATCATTCCGGACACATACAAGTAGAGTCCCAGTTGGGAGTTGGCACCACCTTTTATATCTACCTCCCAACCATAGAGAAAGGAGTTACTGACGCTGAACCGGAAACGGCAAAACCGACTATGGGGCAAGGGAAAGTCCTGATAATGGACGATGAAGAAATGGTCAGAGAAGTTTTAGGCGAGATGTTGAGCCGGTTGGGCTACGAGGCGGATTTTGCCATCGATGGATCTCAGTCCATAGATAAATTTGTCAAGGCGAAGGAGGCCAATCAGCCATTTGCTGCGGTAATTCTTGATCTGACTATTCCCGGGGGCATGGGAGGCAAAGAGGCCATAAAGGAGCTTCTTAAGATCGCCCCCCAGGTGAAAGCCATAGTTTCAAGCGGCTATTCAGATGACCCGATTATGGCTGATTTTCAAAAATATGGGTTTGCCGGGGTTATTGCTAAGCCGTATCGGGTTTCGGAACTGGGTAAAGTATTAAATAAGGCCCTCACTGGAAAGCAATAGGTAATCGTTACGATTTGTAGTGACGTCTGAGATAAAAGATAACTGCTATTGATGCGCCATCTAAACAATGTAGAATACTTTACGATAGCCGGATCATATATCTTAATTTATAAAATCATAATTTCTCGTTCCGGCTTCCTCTAATATCCCACCAGACATTATCCCGAATTAAGGGGAACCTAAAACATGACACTTACTCAAAGCCGCTCTTGTGCCAAAGTGAAGTAATCTTAGAGCCCGCCTGCTCCTGCTGCCATTCCCTTAGCATCACCTTGACAAGCCTCGGTTACGGCCCCATTTTAAGGTGAGCCGCCGTCGCGGTGATGGATAGATTGGCGTTGTCTGAGGGCTTGTCCCTGGAGAGGAGGTACAATCCCTTTGAAAATCATAGGCCAGGGGAAGGGCATGTCTGCTGAAGCTGACGGGACGGTGGTCACCAGAAAGGCGTCTGCCCCCATCCCCACCGCGCAGGGCGAATTTCAGCTATACTTTTACGAAAGCAACCGGGACGACAAAGAGCACCTGGCCCTGGTGCGGGGAGAGGTGCGCGGCCGCCGCGAGGTGCTGGTGCGGCTCCACTCCGAATGTTTCACCGGTGACGTCCTGGGGTCCAGGCGCTGCGACTGCGGCGAGCAATTCCAGTCGGCCCTGCAACAAATCGCCGCGGCCCGGTGCGGGGTGATCGTCTACCTGCGCCAGGAGGGCCGGGGGATCGGCCTGCGGGATAAGCTGCGGGCCTACAACCTGCAGGACCTGGGTTATGACACCGTCGAAGCCAACCTGCTCCTGGGCCATGAGGTGGACGAGCGGGACTACACCGTGGCCGGGCTCATCCTCCGGGACCTGGGAGTCGCCTCCATCCGGCTGTTCACCAATAACCCCGATAAAATTGAGAGCATGGAGAAGTTGGGCATCCAGGTGAGCGCCCGGGTGCCCCTCCAGGGACAGGTGCATCGGGATAACGCCGCCTATCTGCGCACCAAGGCCAGCCGCATGAATCACGGGCTGATCCTGGAAGAGGCGCAGGAGGCCACCGGAACCCCGGCCGAGGAAAGCAGGGTCCTGGTTCGGGTCCGGGCCGCCCTGGAGGCCGCCCCGGAGCACCGGCGCCGCACCGGCCGTCCTCTGGTCACCTTGAGCTATGCCCAAAGCCTGGACGGCAGCATCGCCGCCCGCCCCGGCCACCCTTTGACCCTGAGCGGCCCTCAGTCCATGGTGTTGACCCACGGCCTGCGGTCCTTCCACGACGCCATTTTGGTGGGCATCGGCACGGTGCTGGCCGACAACCCCCGCCTCAACGTCCGCCTGGTGACCGGCCGCAACCCCCAACCGGTGATCGTGGACAGCCGCCTGCGCTTCCCGCCCTACGCCAACCTGCTTTGGAATGGCCGCGCCCCCTGGATCGTGGCCAATGAAGGGGCCGAACCCGCCCGCCGGCAAGCCCTGGAAGCCGCCGGGGCCCGGATCTTTTGCCTCCCCTCCAGCAATGGCTGGGTGGACCTGGAAGCGCTTCTAAAAAGGCTGGGGGAATTGGAGGTCAACAGCCTCATGGTGGAGGGCGGCGCCCAGGTTATCACCAGTTTTCTGACCGCCCGCCTGGTGGACCAGGTCATCCTGACTATCGCCCCCTTGCTGGTGGGGGGCCTGCGGGTAGGGGACGGCATGGGGCCCGCCAATCTCCAGCGGTTCCCCCGCCTCAGCAACCTCACCTATCAGCGTCTGGGGGAAGACCTGGTCCTCATGGGCGAACCCGAATGGAAGGCGTAAATGCAGCGGCGAACCCTCTATTTCACCGCACCCCGGCAGGTGGCCCTGCGGCGGGAGGCCGTCGCCGCACCCTCCTTCGGCCAGGTGTTGGTGCAATCCATCGTCTCGGCCATCAGTCCCGGGACCGAAGGCCTCATCTACCATGGCCAGGCCCCCCAGGAACTGGCCCGGGACGAGAGCATCGCCGCCCTGGCCGGCGACTTCTCCTTCCCCCTGAAATATGGTTATGCAGTGGTAGGCCAGGTGGTCTCCCTGGGGCCCGGGGTTTCCCCGGATTGGCAAGGCAAACAGGTCTTCGCCTTTCATCCTCACGAGAGTCACTTCCTGGCCACCCCCGCTGAACTGCTGAGGTTGCCTGGCCGCCTCACCCCGGAAGACGCGGTCTTCTTCCCCAACATGGAGACCGCGGTCACCTTTATGCTGGACGGCCAGCCCTTGATAGGGGAGCAGGTGGCCATCTTTGGCCAGGGGATCGTGGGACTGCTCCTCACCTCCCTGCTGGCCCGCTGGCCCTTAAGCTCCCTGGTGACCCTGGACCTCTATCCCAAACGGCGGCTGCTCTCCGAAAACCTGGGCGCCCACCTCAGCCTCGACCCCGCCACTTCGAACCTGGAGGAACACCTGCTGGGGCGCCTGCAGGGAGCGGGGCCCTACCCCGGCGCCGACCTGACCTATGAGGTCTCCGGCAACCCCGAGGCCCTGAACCAGGCCATCGCCATCACCGGCTTCCACGGCCGGGTGGTCATCGGCTCCTGGTATGGCCGGAAGCGGAGCGACTTGAACCTGGGTGGCCACTTCCACCGCAGCCGGCTGCGCCTGATCAGCAGCCAGGTGAGCAGCCTCCCCCCTGAACTCAGCGGCCGCTGGAGCAAATCCCGGCGCTATCAACTCACCTGGCAAATGCTGGAGGAGATCAAGCCGGCCCGCTTCATTAGCCATCGTTTTCCCATCACCCAGGCCGCCCGGGCCTATGAGTTGCTCGACCTGAACCCCGGGGAGGCCATTCAGGTGATTTTCGATTATTGAGTTCTCAGTTTTGGGTTTCCACTCCGTCTAAACTCGAGACTCAGGGCGGACCCATGTGTCCGCCCCTACAACTCCAAACTTGAAATCGGAACTGGGCGACCCAGCGGGTCGCCCCTACAGGAGCCGACCATGCACATGTTATACACCCTGGCAGTCAAGCGATCCTTCGTGGCCCGGCATTTCTTGGCGGGGGGTGATTGGGGCCGGGAAAACCAGCCCCACTCCCATAATTACCAGGTGGAGGTGCTGCTGGAGGGCAAGGTTCTCAATGCTCACGGCTTTCTGGTGGATATTGTGGACCTGGAGGCCCATCTGGACGAACTGGTGGCCTATTATCGGGATCAAACCCTGAACCAGCTGCCGGAATTCGTCGGGCTCAATCCCAGCATCGAGCATTTCGCCCGAGTCCTCTGCCAGGAGCTCTGCAGCCGCCTCAAGGAGCCGATCCACGCCCTGACCGCCAAGGTTTGGGAGGATGACATCGCCTGGGCCGCCTACCGGGAGGAACGCTAGTTGCGTCTGGGCCTGTTGCTTTATGGCGGACTTAACCTGGTCTCCGGCGGCTTCCTCTATGATCGGCGACTGGTCCAGCATTTCGTGAGCCGGGGGGACGAGGTGGAAGTCATCTCCATCCCCTGGCGCGCCTATGGCCGTGGTCTGTTGGACAACCTCTCGCCGGACCTCGGCGATCGCCTGCGGCGGGCTCACTTTGAGCTGCTGCTCCAGGATGAGCTGGCGCATCCCTCGCTGTTCCTTCTCAATCGTTGGTTGCGCCGCCGGGTTTCCTATCCCCTGGTAGCCATCGTTCACCATCTCCGGAGCTGCGAACCACGGGCCCCCTGGCAAAACCGGCTCTATCGGTGGGTAGAGGGCTCGTACCTGGCTTCGGTGGACGGCTTCATCTGCAACAGCCAGACTACCCGGGCCGCGGTGGAGTTCCTGGTGGGGGCGGGCCGGCCGGTGGTGGTGGCGCCGCCCGGGGGGGATCGCCTGCCCGGCAAATTCTCCGCGGCGCAAATTGCCGCCAAGGCCTTAGCCCCGGGACCCTTAAAAATCATCGCGGTGGCCAACCTGATCCCTCGGAAAGGAATCCATACCTTGATAACTGCCCTGGCCAGCCTGCCTCACCACCATTGGCAACTCACGGTGGCAGGCAGTCTCGATCTGGATAGCCGATACGTCGCCAGCCTTCGCCGCCAGGTCGAACAGGAGAAGGTAAGTCCCAGGATAACCTGGCTGGGTTCGGTGTCCGACCAAGAGTTGGCCGTGCTGCTTCCCCAGCATCACTTGCTGGCCGTGCCCTCCTTTTACGAGGGTTTCGGCATCGTCTACCTGGAGGCCATGCGCTTCGGCCTGCCCGTCATTGCCGGAGCCGCGGGCGGAGTTCGGGAAATCGTCCGCCACGGGGTGGACGGCTTCCTGACGCCCCCGGGTGACCCCGCGGTCCTGTCCCGGCGCCTCGCCTCACTGATGCAAGACCGGGACCTGCTGAGGCGCCTGAGTCTGGCGGCCCTGGCCCGGGCCGCCTCCCATCCCACCTGGGAGGCGAGCACCGCCCAGGTGCGGGAATTTTTATGCGGGTTTAATTAAGCGCATCTTTAGCCTGGATTATTCGGCGAAAAGTGAAGGAACCCAACATAACTATATGATATAAAGAAGAATAATCAGCAAAGGGTGGGTCTCCAAGATGCTCGCTAGTGGTGAAAGCCGGAAAGGGGTGATCCGGCCGGATTTTAACCGGTCCATCATGATAGATTTCCAGGCGGCCAAGATCACCTCAGACGTTGGTTTTCTCCCGGTGCGAGAGAGAGACGGACGGGATATCTGTTTGATGATAATTATTAATGGGAGGGGAAAATAGATTAAATTCCCCCTCACCCTTGCCCTCTCCCCCATTGGGGGAGAGGGGATAAAGATGGAACCCCTTTCATGCTTCCGTTAATAAATGCTCTGGATAATAACAGGTGCAGGGGCCATAAAGTCTAATTCAGCAAGAGCGACCCAAACAATTTTGCTAAAACATGGGAGAATAAGGTGACCAAGGCCCCTTACCACCTGGGTGGGAGATCACTTGGGAATACCCGGTTTCACCAATACCTTGCCCTCCTGGTCTCATGCCTTTACTGTCTGGTTGCCGGGGCGCTCCCCGTTATCGCTCAGAAAAGTACAACGAATCCTGGGCCACTGGGGAACCCGATTATTTCGGCAGAGCCAAACAGAGCAGGACGGGAAGCCAGGCCGCTGGCCCTGGCGTCTACAGGGCCGCCGCGAGCGTTGCCTACCCATCTGATCGGCGCTTCGGTTTCACCCTTCTTCGAACATTTGCTGAATGATCCCCAGAAGATTGCTCTTACCAGGCAGATGCATCTGGGGTTTGTCAGGTTTCCCGGCGGTTCCGATGCCAATTACTACCACTGGCGGACTGGGCTTTTCTCCATTGAGGTGTTTCCCAATAGCTCGAATTACACCCGCTTTTGGGGAAAGGTCATGCCCAACATCCGACGCGGTCACCCGGATGGAATTTCTCTGGAACAATATCGCAAATTCACGGCTGCCATCGGCGCCCAAGTGGTGTTGGTGCCGAATCTAGAGACTTCCAGTGTCGCTGCTCAGAGGGCCTGGTTCCAGCGCCTTCGCCAGGATGGGAGCCTGCCAACCCACATCGAGATGGGCAATGAATTCTGGGTGGCCATGGGAAACGATCCCAACGTGCTCAAAAAATGGCCGGATGAACCTGCGACCATGCGCACCACCTGGCAATACCTAGAAGCCTTGCGGCCATATTTCTTGCCGGGGTCCAAAGTCGCCATTCAATCTGCGGGCAGCTCCTTCAGTATCCCGGGATCCCCAAGAATGCCGTTTGGACGGCGTTTAAAAGAGTGGGATGAGCACCTCAAGCCGGAGCCGTGGTTCGATGCGGTGACCTTGCATCTCTATCCGCACCTGAAACAGGTTCTGGGGCGCGCCGCGCCGACCGCCCCGGAAGAATTGAAATTTCGGGCGATGATGGCTCGGGTGGACGGTGGGGTGGAAAGAGTGCTGCGCGATACCGAACGGCGACTGCCAGGCAAGGAAATCTGGATCACTGAGTGGAACCCGCGAGGGGTGGACCACACCCAGGCTGACCCGTTTACCGCCGCCGAAAACATGCATTTGGTAACGAAAATGACGTTGGCTTATCTCCGTCATCCTGCGGTGACCATGTCGCTTTTCTTTATGTTGAGTTACAGCGTCAAGAGCCACAACAAGATCTTCCTGCCTGGAAACGAGGGCACGTATCTGCCGACCCCCACCGCCGTGGTTCTGCGCTGGTTTAATGAAGCGGCCAATGGCGGCAGCTCTTATCAGGGTTATCTCGAACCAGCCGGAAGGCGGATCAGTGGCAGCGGACTTTGGGCAGAGGACTTCGTCCCGATTGAAGCGGCCTTGTTTCGCGCCGGTGACCACGCTACCCTCATTGTCCAAAATGCCACCCCCGAGCCACGATCGTTGGATTTGACGCAAGTCGCCGGAGGCGCCCCTCTAGTTAGCAGCGAAAGCTTGGCCACGCCGGATTTGTACGACCGGGACCGGGCGGCTGTTTCCCAGCAGCAAACCGGCCAATCCTCCGGACCCCTATTAATTCCGGCATACTCCGTCTGCCGGCTAATCTTTGCTGCCGCGCCCCAAGTTTCAGCATTGCCATCAGCCGGGCGCGAATTCTCCGTTCCTCGATTGCTCTGCCTGCCGATGATGGGTAGTGTCCTAATTTGAATTTGGGGAATTATCCAGATTTAAAAGTTTGGATTTTGGGGGGTAGAGGCTAACATATTAATGGGAGCGGAAAGCGATCAATTCCCCCTCATCCTAACCCTCTCCCCCATCGGGGCAGAGGGGATAGATAAAGGACTCCATAATGCTCCCATTAATAAACAGAAAGGAGACAGAGAGATGTTGGTGAAAAAGATTCTGGCGTGCTCGGTGGCCCTGATTATTCTTTTAAAACTGGTGTTCGTGGTTGCCTGCCCTCAGCAATGGGTGGGCTTTGCCGCGGTTATCATGGGACACTATGTGCTTGTTATGGCAATCTATCTCATTTTATTAGTAATAATCGGTTACTATATCTTTTCTAGCCTGAATCTGATTGATATCAGTCTGGTAATATTCTTTACCTCATTACTTACTGGCCTGGCTCTTATCCCTTATTCAACCTTGCTCCTCTCGCTCAATGAACAAATAATCGCCAGCGGCATGGGCAAGGCCTGGCTGGCGATGGTGATTTGGGGAGCCCTGGCTGTAGCCATACTTTTCAGGGTGTTCTCCAAGAACCGCGAAGGCGGCTGATGAACCGCGGACCTGAGGAATACAGCTTCAGCCGCTATCTGGCCGCCAAAGCCGGGCTGGACGACCGCTCCCTAAACCGGCAGGTCCGGGAGGCCCTGGCCGGCCATTTCCGGGAGCAAGGGAAACCGTCTCCCTTCCGGGTGCTGGAGGTGGGCTGCGGCATCGGCACCATGCTGGAGCGCCTCCTGGACTGGCGGCTGCTCGATTTTTTTTTAGGGGACTTCGCCTACACCGGCATCGACCTGCAAGCCGAGCTCCTTGATGAAGCCCGGGCCCGTTATCAAAGCTATGTTCCGGCCCGGGGGGCCGGTCCGGACCGGGAGAGCGGTGATCTTCCGGATCGCCAAAGGCCGCGGCCCCTTGCCGTCACCTTCGAAGCCATCGACCTGTTCCGATTCCTCGCCCGGGAGCAGGACCGCCACCGCTGGGACCTCATCGTCGCCCATGCCTTTTTAGACCTGGTGGACCTTGAGACCACGCTGCCCGGGCTGCTGGGTTTGCTGGCCCCCGGAGGCTGCTTCTATTTCACCCTCAACTTCGACGGGGCTACCATCTTTGAGCCGGTTATCGACGTGGAACTGGACCGGCTCATCGAAACCCGGTACCACCGCGCCATGGACCAGCGCCGGGTCCAGGGCCGGCCCTCCGGCAGCAGCCACACCGGCCGCCGGCTCTTTGCCCAGCTCGCCGCCGCCGGGGGCACGGTGCTGGCCGCGGGCGCCTCCGATTGGCTGGTCTTTCCCGGCCCGAACGGCTATCCCGGGGACGAGGCCTACTTTCTCCGCTTCATCCTGAGCACCATGCAACAGGCCCTGGAAGGCGACCCCCTCCTGCCGGCCGCGGATTTCCAGGATTGGCTGGTCCGCCGCCGACAGCAGCTAAAGCTGCAGGAACTGGTTTATCGGGCCCGCCAGCTCGATTTCTTTGGTCAAGTCTGAGTCTGGCGTTTCGAGTCTTGTTGCTGGGCGCAGGTTTTGACAAAAAATAGGCGCAGGCGCCGGAACCCAAAAAATGGAATCGGTCAGCATGCGAAAAATACGAAAAATCCGAAAACCGAAAGGCGAAAACCGAAAACCGTCCCTCATCATTTATGACTGCGACGGGGTCCTCATTGATTCCCGCCGGGCCAACCATGCCTTTTACAACCACATCCTGGCCCATTTCGGCCAGCCTCCCCTGACCCCGGAGCAGTTGGACCTGGTCCACGCCGCCACCGCCCAGGAAGCCATCCAGTTTCTCTTCCGGGGCGCCGCCTGGCTGGCCCAGGCCCAGGATTACCAGCGCCACCTGGATAACGGCCCCTTCCTGTCCTTAATCGGCCTGGAGCCCCACATCCGTGAGGTCCTGGCGCAGTTGCGTTCTTCAGCCCACCTCGCGGTCGCCAGCAACCGGGGCAAGAGCCTGGTCCCGGTCCTCCGGACCCTTGGCCTGGACGGCTTTTTCGAGCTGACGGTGGGCTCCTCTGAGGTCAGCCGACCCAAGCCGCACCCCGAATGCCTCCGGAAAATTTTGGCCTATTTCCGGGTTGGGCCGGAGGAGGCCCTGTACATCGGGGACTCCGAGGTGGACCGGCTGTTAGCCGAGGCGGCCGGGGTGCCGCTGGCGGCCTACAAGAACCCCAGCCTCCAGGCCCGTTATCATCTCCGGGATCATCTGGAGCTGCTCCCGTTGCTGGGCTGACCGCCGCCTAAAGATGAGCCGGCAATCGGACCTCTGCGGTAGATGACTGCCGGGGGCGGCGGTCACCCCCCGGCTCATTATTCCTGGATAAGGCTGTAAAAATTGAGGAAGTTGCCGTCCGGGTCCCGGAAATAGATGGAGCGGTGGCCCCAGGGAAGGTCGCTGGGCGGCATCAGCCATTGGCTGGCCACCCCTTGCAGGCGGGCGTATTCTCGATCCACATCCGCTACCTGAAACTCCAACTCCAGGCTGCGGTTCAAACCGGAATAGTGCCCAATGGAACCAGGGAGATTTCCCGCAGGGAGGGCACACCGCGGCCGCGGCCCTATCCCGGGGAGGGTCCATCCCCTTACCGCAATCACAGAAAATATCGAATCTATTTTGCCGAAGGAGCCACTCCGCCGATACGCGGGCGTATTGACTTTAAAGAAATCCTTTTTATCTTTTTATTTAAAATCGCCCTTTGGGGCCACGGAAGGAGGAGAGCGAGCATGAAGGCGGGCATTATTTTCACCGGTTCCGGTCCCATTCTGGTATTGACCTCCTATGCATCCTTTACCGGGGCAAAATTTGCCGAAAAGATGAAGACCAAGGGAATTCAGAAGTATATGGGGTATGAGGTGCCCCTGGAATTATGCAAGCAGCGTTATGGCGAGCATTATCCGGTGGTCTTGGGTGACCTGCGCCAAACCGACGACCTGCGGGTGCTGGACTACGACGGCCACCACATTTTACTGACCTTCTCCTTTAAGGAATTGGGCAAGCAATTCATCTACGAGCCCTAGCCCGCCTCTGGCCAGCCGGCCGCGGCATCTCCGGGAGGCTCCCAGCGGGCGTTTTGCCTCACTCCGGGAAAGCAGCCGCCGGCCTGGCCACGGGCAGCAGGGCGGCCCCGGCGTGCAGCGCCGCCACCAGGATGAGGGCCGGCCAGATCCCCCAGACGGGGATAATGAAAAAGCTGAATCCCAGGGCGCCCAGGGTGGAGCCCAGCAGGTCAGCGGTGTAGAGCCAGCCGCCCTTGGCGCTGGACTCGTCCTGCCCACGGCCCCGCACCCAGAGGCCGGCGCTGAGGGCAAAGATGCCGCCGCCCCCGAAACCGGCGGCCGCCAAAATCAGGGCGAAGCCTGCCTGGAGCAGGTATTCCCGGGCCGAAAAGACCTTAAAGAGATCCCGGCTCAAGGAGAAGGCCAGGAGCAAGGCCAGGAAGGCCATCAGCCCTTGCAGACCAGCCAGCCGGCGCCCCAGGCCCCGGGGTCCCCGCCCCAGGGGGCCCCCTGCTGACCTCACCCAGAGATCTCCCACCGCCGCCCCGCAACCCATGCCCGCCATAAAGGCGGCGATCAGCAAGCCCAATTGCCGGTACAGGAAGCCCAGGTGAATCTGGTAGAGGATCAGGACCAGAATCTCCAGGCCCATGGTCCCCAGGCCCATCACCGCCACCTGATAGAGGCAGAAGGGTCCCGGGCGGGACCGGAAGACCGCGGCCGGGACCAGGATGGCCAGCCCCAGTAGAACCCAGGGCAGATAGCCCGGCAGCCGTTTCAGGGCCAGCAAGGCCTGGGCCAGGGGCAGCTCCTGCTCCCGCAGTCCACCCAGCACCAGTTCATAAAAATAACAGCCGGGAGTCAAGTCGGTGTTGATGGCCACCGGTTGCCGCTCCAGGGTTTGTCTCAGGCGGGCGACCCTGGAAGGTATGAGATCGTCCCGCAGGTAATAGTCCTGGACATACTGCAAAGGCAACCGCCGGGCTTTGATCCGGGAGGACAACAGCTCCGGATCGGCGCTGAGGATTCCGGGGGCAGCCGCGGCAAAGAACTGGGCCCGTTCTCCCGGATAGACCAAGACCTCCGGGAAGACCTGTTCCAGGGTGCGGTAAATCATGGCCAGGAAGGCGGCCCGCAGCGGGTGCAGACCGGCTTCCGAGGCCGCCAGGGAAAAGTTGAAGACTCCTCCCGGGGAGAGCCTTGCGGCCACCAGTCGGAAAAACTCCCGGCTATAGAAGCGGTTGAGCTGGGCGCTGCGGGGCTCCGGCAGGGCCATGAGGATTACGTCGTAGCGCTCCTGGCTCTTACCCACAAAGTGCCGGGCGTCCTGGTAGATCAGGCGCACCCGTGGGTCCCGGGCCCATTCTTCACCTCCGGGGAGCAGCTCCCGGGCCAGTTCCACCAGGCGGGGGTCCAACTCCACGTAGTCCAGCCGGGTGATGCTGCCGGTCTTGAGGATCTCCGGCATCAGACCGAGGCCGCCTCCCAGGAGCAGTACCCGGCGAGGCTGCGGGTGGACCAGCAGACCCAACTGCACCTGGTATTCGGCGGTTAACGGGTCCGGATAGGTAAACTGCCAGAGGTTGTTGGCAAAGAAACTCACCTGACCGGCTTCCCGGCTGACGCTGAGAAAGGCGTAAGGGCTTTCGGCGGTGGCGGCCAACAGCCGTCCCGGCGCCTGCCAGCTTCGGCTAAGGTTCTCCAGGGATGGCAGCCAGATAAGGCCCCCGACCAGCGACAACAGCGCCAGCCCCCGGACGCCGCGGCGCCCCAGGCCCCGGGGAAGGTCTGTCAGCCAGGCCGCCAGGGCCAGAAAGAGGCCGGTAGCCAGGCTTAGACCCAGGCTGGGATAGCGCCCCAGGAGAAAAAGCTGCACGATGATGACCCCCAGGGCCGCCCCCAGGGTCTCCAGGGAGTAAACCCGGCCGGGGGCGCCGCCGGGCGCTATCTCTGCCAGGGCTCGACAGGCGCAGGGGAAAAAATAGCCGGAAACCAGACCGATGGGAGATAAGAGGGTCAGAAACAGGACCACCTCGGCGCCCAGGGGCAAGGCCTGGCCCCCGGGAAGCCCGGCCCAAACCGGGACGCCCCGGATGGCCAGGATGGTGGCGGGCGAGAGCAATCCCAGGAGAGTCAGCAGACCGCCCAGGCGGGGGGCCCTCCTTTCCTGGGTCAGCCGCCGCCCTCCCAGGAGGCTGCCCAGGCCGGTCCACATGAGCCAGGTCCACAGCCCCAGGGCCAGCTTCAACTCCTGGCCGTTGGCCAACACCAGCAGCTCCCGCAGGATCAGCACCTGGGAAGCCAGGACCCCGGCCCCATAGGCCAGGACGGCGCCGCTGAGGACCCTCATCCCGGCGGCCGGCATGGATGCGGATTGTCCTTCGGAGGTCTCAGCCACGGGTTACGCAATGCAGGCGCGGAAAGATGATGAACCGTGTCAAAGCACAGCTTTGTCTATTACCGCGTCCCCAGGTGCGACTTGGGAACGAGAATAAACAAAGGACCTTATTCTGGTTCCCAAGTGCAACTTGGGAACCAGATTGGGGCAAATCCAGTCCCCAGGTGAGCGATGAGCGTCTTACCCACCCAATAATGGCGCGCCAGGTCCGGCCGGCATGACTGAATGGCATCCGCGACTATTCGATATTATAGCGCTTCAACTTCTCCCGCAGGGTCTTGCGGTCGATCCCCAGGGCCCGGGCGGTTTCGCTCTTATGGCCTTCACAGCGCTGCAAGGTATAGAGGATGTGGTCCCGCTCCAGGTCCTTCAAGGATCCCGCCCCGGATTCCATCCCGGGCGACAGGATGGTTCCGGCAAAGGAGAGGTCGGCGGGCCCCAGGTAAGGCCCGGTGCTCAACACCACCAGCCGCTCCACGGTATTTTCCAACTCCCGGACGTTGCCGGGCCATTCGTGACGCACCAGCAATTCCAGGGCCTCGGGGGTTACCCCCAGGATATTCTTGTGCAGGCGGGCGTTGTACTTCTCCAGAAAATGGTCTACCAGCAAAGGGATATCGCCTTTGCGCTCCCTTAAGGGTGGCATCTGGATCAGGACCACGTTGAGGCGGTAGAAGAGGTCTTCCCGAAAGGCGCCATCTTTGATGGCCTTGGTCAGATCCTTGTTGGTGGCCGTGATAATACGCACGTCTGCGGTGATCACCCGATGGCTGCCTACCTTGGAGATCTTCCTCTCCTCCACGGCCCGGAGCAACTTGGCCTGCACTTCCAGACCGATGTTGCTGATTTCGTCGAAAAACAGGGTGCCGGATTGGGCCAGTTCGAACTTGCCGATCTTGTTGGCGTCGGCCCCGGTGAAGGAGCCCTTGACGTGGCCGAAGAGTTCGCTCTCGAATAGGGTCTCCACCAGGGTGCCGCAGTCCACGGTGATAAAGGGACGCCGCTGGCGCTGGCTCAACTGATGGATCTTCCAGGCCACCAGGCCCTTGCCGGTCCCGGACTCCCCGGTGATCAGCACGGTGGAACCGGTGGGGGCCACCCGGGTGATCATGTCCATGACCCTGGCCATGGAGTCGCTCTCATAGACCAGGACACTTTTATCATCCTTGGACTTCAACTCCTGGCGCAGATAAAGATTCTCCAGGTCCAGGCGCCGCTTTTCCAGGGCCCGGTTTACCAGATTGCGCAGATCGTCGGGGACGAAGGGCTTGCTGAGGAAATGGAAGGCCCCGGCCTTGATGGTCTCCACCGCCGATTGGATGGTGCCGTAGCCGGTGATGATGATCACCTCCAACTCCGGGTCCAGGGCCTTGATCTTCTTCAGGGTCTCCAGACCGTCCAGGTCCGGCATCACCAGGTCCAGGAGGATGGCGTCGAAGGAACTGCGCCCCAGTAAGGTGAGGCCCTGGCGGGCGCCGGTGGCCAGTTCCACCTGGTAGCCCTGCCGGGAAAGGATCTGGTAGCAGGCGTCCCGCATGGCCTTGTCGTCGTCGATTACCAGAATCTGGGCCGGGGCGTCACTCACAAAGAGAAAATTCCCTTTTCATTCAAGTTCTTGTATTTTCCGGGATTTCTGCTTTATTCTATTAAACCGCCCCGGGGCTGTCAAGGGGCGGGGGACGGAAGGGACCGGGCGACCGTGGCACAGGCTGCCAGCCCGTGTTGAGTGGACACTGCCCACCATCCTGCGCTGGATGGTTTACCGGCTCTTTGCCAGGATAAGGCAAGATCCTTGCCGGACCCATTGGGGTAAGCCCCGCCACCTCCCCGGGCAGGTCCCCCTACCCTCTTCTGGGGATTTATGGTAGAAAATGCAGCCAGGAGGCTCGGTTGGCCCTGAAGCTCTTTATCCCCTGCTTTCTGGACCAATGCGCCTGTAGCACCGCGGCCGCGGTGGCGACCTTGCTGGAGCGCTTGGGGATATCCTTTGGTTATCCCGAAGACCAGACTTGCTGTGGCCAGTTCGCTCACACCCTGGGCGACCCGGCCACCGCCCGCCGCCTGCTGCGCCATTATCTGCGCGTGTTCGCGGGCGCCGATACCATCCTCTGCCCCAGCGCTTCCTGCACCCTCATGGTGCGCCGCCACTATCCGCAACTGGCGCAAACTTTCCGCGAGCGCCGGGAGGCCGAGGCCGCGGCGAGCCGCACCCTAGAGTTAAGCGAGTACCTGGACCGCCGGGGCCCTCTCCCCTGGACTCCCCGCCTGGAAGGCTCCCTGGTGCTGCACCGCTCCTGTAAGGCCCGGCAACTGCAAGTCTTGCCCGGCGCGGCCCGGGTCCTGTCCCAGGTGGCGGGGCTCCGAATCCTGGAGGTGTCTCCCAACTTCTCCTGCTGCGGCTTTGGCGGGGTCTTCAGCCTGCAGCATCCGGACCTGGCCCGGGAGATGGCCGAGGCCTACCTGGAGGCGGTTCGGGCCACCGGGGCACAGGGCCTGGTTTCCCTGGATTACAGTTGTCTCCTGCACCTGCGGGCCGTGGCCGCGGCCAGGGGTTGGGAATTGCAATTCTGGCACCTGGCGGACCTCCTGATAAACTGAGATACGCGGCGCTACTTCCGGAGCAGCCGCGCCTGAACCTGCGGCTCACCCAGGCAAACGCAAGGAAGGCCTTATGATACGGTTAGAAGTTGACCGGCAGACCCATCCATTCGGCCAGTTCCTCATGGTGGGGATCCCCGGCCCCGGAGTGGATGCCGTGGCCCGAGAGATGGTGCAGGACCTCAAGGTGGGAGGTATCATCCTATTTTCCCGAAACCTGGAGACCCCTCAGCAGATCTGGCATCTGACCCATGATCTACAGCGTCTGGCCCGGGAAGCCGGCCAGCCGCCCCTGCTCATCTCCACGGACCAGGAAGGGGGCACGGTGCAACGCCTCAAGGCCCCCTTCACCCCGATCCCGGCGGCCCGCAAACTGGGGGCGACCGCCACCCCCAAAGAGGTGGAGGCCCTGGCCCGCCGCGTGGCCCGGGAGCTGACCCTGGTGGGGATCAACATGAATCTGGCCCCGGTTCTGGACGTATCCCTGGAGCCCAGGTGCCCCCTGTGGGACCGCTCTTACAGCCAGGACCCGCGACGGGTGGCCCGCTTCAGCCGGGCCGCCATCAAGGGCTACCTGGGCGGCGGGGTCCTGCCGGTGGCCAAGCATTTTCCCGGGCTGGGTGACACCCTGGCCGACTCCCACCTGGATCTGACCGTGGCCCAATCCGGGGACCCCTCCCGGGAGAAGGACCTGCTGCCCTATCGGGAGGCGGTGGCCGCCGGGGTGCCGGCGGTCATGACCGCCCATCTCCTGGTGCCCCAATGGGACGACCTCCCAGCCACCCTTTCGGCCGTAGCCTTACGGGGCTGGCTACGCCAACGGCTGGGGTTTAAGGGGGTGATCATCACCGATGACCTGGAGATGAAAGGGATCACCAATCTCCAGCCGCCGGCTCAGGCCGGCCGGGAGGCCCTGCTGGCCGGGGCGGACCTTTTGCTCATCTGCAATAACTGGCAGGCGGTCTGGGACACGGTCCGGGTCCTTGAGGAGGCTGGGGACCCGGCGGACCAGTTCCGGGAGAGCGCCACCCGCCTGGAACGCCTGCGGCAGGCCTTGCCGCCCCAACAGACCGGCCTGGAGGAGGTCAAAGAATATTTTGGCTTCTATTGAGGGTAGTTTTGGGTAATCGAATACCCGGGGTCTATAAAATGAAATGGCCGGGAGGGGGAGCCCGGCCATTTGGAGAAAGGAGAAATTGGTTTTTGCTATCGGGGGTAACCTGGAGGTATTTACTGCAGTAATTGTGCCAACCTATCTATCTTATTTTATTTACTCGATATTCTCGTCTAGAGACGAATCCCTCCGTAAGTAATCAGCCGATTTTAGTTCAAATAATTGTACGGTATCGGTCCGGTTGACCGGGATCCACCATGATCCTCCTCGAGGAAACCGAGAATCCCCGCCGACCAGGAAGGCTGGCCAAATTTTTTAACCGCTCGACAAAATCGCCCCGGCTATCTCCATGACCCGCGCCGGAGAGAGGTCTTCCAGGCATTGTTGTTGAGGGCAGGAGATTTCCCTTAACAAAAAACCCCGGGCGCAGGGGGCCTGGGGGCAGGGGCCGCTCAAAACCCGGACCCCTGGTCCCGCGGGGGCCCAGACTGCCGGATCGGTGGGTCCGAACAGGACCAGCACCCGGGGGCCGCCCAGGGCCGCGGCCAGGTGGCTCAGGCCGCTGTCATTTCCCAAAAAAAGCCGGCAGCGGCTGAGCGCCGCGGCCACCTGCGCCAGGGGCGCATCAGCCAGGAGCACCTGCCCCTGCGCCGCCGCCAGGGGCTTCAGGTAAGCAATTAAGGAAGCCTCGACGGGCCCCGCCAGCCACACCACCTGCAAGCGGTATTGCCAGGCCAGGGCCCGGCTCACTTCATAGTAATGGCCCAGGGGCCAGTTTTTCTTGGCATGGCCGCTCCCCGGGGCCACCGCCAGCCAGTTTGCCGCCTCTGACAGGAGCGCTTCGGACTCCCGATCCGGGGGCAAGGCCAGGCGAAAAGAGCCGGCCACAGTGAGTCCCAGGCCGGCCAAATGCCTGGCCTGGAGGGCCGCCACCGCCTCGGAGCCGGCCTCCGGAAAAGAAGGAACCCAGGTAACCGCGGGAATCCCGGCCTGCCGCAGGCGAGCCAGCACCGGGGGGTCGGGCCCGGGAGTGAACACCAGGGCCAAATGAAAGCCGGCCAGACGGACCCGCAGCTCCGGCGGCAAGGAGGCGTCGGCAAAGAGCGGCGCCCACCCGGACTCACCGCTGTCCCAAACCGCCTCCAGGGACAAGGTGTGGGACAACAGGCCCCAGGGCTGCGGCTGGCCCAGGCCGGTGAGCCGCGCCCGGGGATAACGCCTCCTGACGGCCAGGAGGGCCGGGGCGGCCAGCAGCAAATCTCCCAAGGCCCCCTGATGCCAGAGGAGAATGCGGCCCACCGCCTGCGGCGGCGGCAGCGGAGTTGATTCCATGAAGAAGATTATACATTATGAGAGAGGCGGCGGCCCCAGCGATCAGTTTATAGGGCGGGCTATGCCCGCCGCCATCGTTAGGGCGACCCAACGGGTAGCCCAGTGGGTGGCGGCCATAGGCCGCCCTATAAGAAGCTAAACCTGGTTGAGGCCCTGGCCCCTCTCAGGGTGAAATAATTTAGGTGGGGGGAGGCCAGGGCCGACCAGGCGTAGGGCGCGTCTTGCGCGCCATGCCGGTGGGGCGGGCGGGACACCCGCTATTTTTTCTGGGGGCCTTACAGTCGGCGGGGGGGACGCCCGCCCCACGCGGGAGTGGTGTGTGTGAGAGACAACCTACTGAGAGGTCCGCCTTGCCCTCCCCCCAAACCCCTCTCCCAACCCGCGAAAGGCTTTGGGGAAAACGGGCCAAACGGATCTACTTCCCCGACAAAAAATCAGGGGATTGGGGGTAGGGTTTGGGGGAGAGTTTTTTTTGAAAAGGGCTCGCGGCCATGGCCCCTCCCCCAATACGCGCTCCCTACTCTTTGCCCTCCTGAGCCAGGCGCCGGGCGGTGCGGGTGTTAAAAGGGGTGCCGGGGCCGGGGCTAAGAAGGTTTAGGGCGTCCTGGTAAAGTTGCCGGTTCAGGTCCTGACCCGGGCCCAAGCCGCTGATCAGTTCCAGGATGGCCGCCACCAGTTCCGGCTCCGTCTCCAACTCCGCCAGATAATCCCGGGCCCGGGCCGGGTCCACCCGATGCAGCAGCACCGCGGCCAGGACCACCTTGGGGTCGCCCCCTTCGGCCTTGAGGAGCTGCTGGGCGTGATGGACCGCGGCTTCGGTCCGCTCCCAGGCCGCCGGATCATCTTCAAGATAATGTCGCACCTGCTCCCCCAGGAGATCCTTGAAGGTCTGGGCCGCCTTTTTGGCCCTGACCAGGTCGGGGACGCATTTCTCGGCGTACTGGCACCATTCGGCGCAACCCAGCTCGATCTTGGGGTTATAGAACAGATGGCCGCACCAGGCGCAACGCCGCCGGGTATCGTCCTTGAAAAACTCGATTTCGGCCCCGCACTTGGGACATTCCGTCACAAAGATGTCGCCGGGTTTCCAGTAGCGGGTGTCCTGGCCGGGGCACTTCATCTGTTCCATGGTGGTCCCTCACTTTCCCCGGACTTTCTGTTGCTGCAACAGCTCCCCGCTGGCGGCCAGGGTGCAGATGGTGACCGGCGGGGTCTTGCCCGCGGCTTCCAAGGCCCGGCGCACCACTTGCACCAGGCCGTAGCAGCAGGGAACTTCCATATTGACGATGGTGATCTCCCGGACCTCGTTTTCCGCCAGGATCGCGGTCAGCTTGGCCACGCTCGCAGCCTCGTCTTCGAACTTGGGGCAGCCGCAAACCACCGCCTTGCCCTTAAGGAAGCGGGCATGAAAGTCCCCCGCGGCAAAGGGGGCGCAGTCTGCGGCCACCAGGAGGTGGGCACCTTTCAGAAAGGGGGCCTTGGGCGCCACCAGCTTGAGCTTCACCGGCCAATGGCCCAGGGCCGAGGCCCCCGCCGGGACCGCGTCCGGCCGCTCAAATTGCTGCAGACCGCTGCCCGGGCAGACGAAGACCTCCGGCTCAGGCTTTTTTTTAAGCGCCTGGGGAGTTAAGGGCGCCTGGGTCTCATGAGCCGCGGCCGGGGCCGGGCCCTCGAACTCCCCGGCCTCCCGCGCCTCGATGGTCAACGCCCCCTGGGGGCATTCCCCCAGACAAGCCCCCAGACCATCGCAGAACTTGTCAGCCAGTAGCGTGGCCTTCCCGTCCACGATCTGGATGGCTCCTTCGGCGCAGGACGGGACGCACATGCCGCAGCCGTCACACTTTTCCTGGTCGATGCGAATAATTTGCCGTTTCGCCATATCCTTAATTTCCGGAGAAAGATATTTAATTGCCGATTTCAGATTTTTTTTGGAGGCCTCGAGGCCGGCTTCCAGGCCAGCCAGCCGGCCTCGGCTCGTTATTTATATATTAAGCAGCATTGGCCTGGGGCGCCATGACTTAAGTCAAACGGCCACAATTTAGAGCTCGCCTGCTTGGAAAAGTTCTTGAGTAGGTGGGATACCCACCCTCTGGTAGCCGGTTCCCGCGCCGCCTGGGGCGGCGGCGCTACATTTTGATCTCGTAAATTGTCCTACGCATTGGCATAAAGTTCTCCATTATGGGCTCAAGTTGCCTGACGCGACGCAGGCTAATTATTGTCTTGATATTCCCTTCTCTCCCCAATCCCTATGTTTTATTGCCGGGGAAGGCGGGGGCTTGTGGCCCCCACCTTCCCAGGCCCTTACACGGGTTGGGAGGGGGGTCTGGGGGGAGGACAGGGCCGTCGGCCCTGGCCCTCCCCCCAGTTCTTGTCCGGACTTCAGGAAGGCGTAAGCCGCGCTGCCGGCCGCAGGCGCCGCAAGGCCATCGCTAAAAGCGCCGCCAGGACCAGGGGGGCGATTTGCAAATGTATGGTCCTGGCGAAAATCGGCGCCAACAGGGGGGTCAGGAAGGATATGACTAGAAGCGTCTGCTCGCCGGGCCGCCACCCTTCGACATGTCCCTCCCAGGCCAGCCAGGCGAGGGGCAGCGCCAGGATGGCCAGGTCATAGAGAAATTCATAGGGGGGAAATAACAAGGCGCAGAGCACCAGCACGGCGGCGCGCACGCCGGTGGGCGCCTCCCGGGACCAGACCCAAAACACGATCCCGGTGGTGGCCAACATCACCCCGGCCTGCAGGAGCTGCGCCAACCACGGGGGGCCGCCGGCCAGGAGCACCGCCGCCGCCCAGGTGGGCATCTTTGCGGTGAATAAAAGCACGTCTTTTCCCAACCGCCCCGTCTCTAAGATCGCCAAGGTACCGGGGAGGTTGCGCAAAAAGGCGGCCCAGACCTCGGTCCCCAGCACCAGGAGGCTGGCAGCCATTAATGCGGCCGCAGAGATCCCCATACTCAGCAAGGCCCGCCAGCGACGCCCCGCCGCCAGGGCCACTGGAATCAACACGACCAAATGCGGCTTGTAGCTGAGCAGGCCCAAGAGAACCCCGGCAGTGACCGGCGCCTGCTCCAGCAGCAGCAACCCAGCCCCCAATAGCGAGGCCGATAACAGACCGTTTTGACCGTGAATCAGGTTCATAAAGGCGCCGGGAAAGGCCAACGCCAGCCAGGGGCTGAGATAACTGGGGGCTATCCGGCGCACCACCAGGAGCAAGGCGGCCAAAGGCAATGATAACCAGAGCCCCAAGGCGAGGAGGTAGGGCAGCAGGCCCAGGGGCAGGATCAGCAGCAGAAAGGTGGGAGGATAAAGCCAAATCAGGGGAATCTTTATCCCAAAGAACTCTTTCTGGGCCGCCAGGAAACGGTCAGGATCGTAAACCGCGGCCGGCCCTGCCTTCAGGGCCAGGGAAGAGGCCACCCAATAATGGGAAAAATCGCCGCCGATGGGATCGCCGCGCACATCGAGCAACCCGGAACCGCCGAGATATAAGTAGCTCAGGATTAACAGGTAAAACACGCAAATGATTTTGGGATAAACGCCAAGCCGTTCGCGGTTCAACCAGCCCATGTTCTCACCTATTGGCGGCAAGATTCCGTCGCAGAACCCCGCGCTCACCATAGAGCAAGGCCGCCGGATTTGCAAGTGCGACCTGATCCATGGTCAAGAGCACCTACCTGGTCCGCAGACTAATTTTCCCTGACTGCACCGGGAAAGAAGTTGTTCCGGCCGGGAGGGATCATTATAATACCGGAAGGCGTCAGCGTCGAGGAGCCTGCATGACCTTGCCGGCCGTGCTCCTGGCAGCGATTTTTTGCTTCCGTCCCATCCTGTTGACCGCCCTGGCGGCCATGTTCGGCTCCCGGGTCATCACCCTGGACCCCATCTTCTCCGGGCTGGCCTGGTCTTTCATCTTCGGCCTGTTCGCCCCCACCGCCTTCTCCCTTTTGGTGGTCCCGGTGATTTACTATCTGCTGGCCTCCGGGAAAACTTCGCCGCCGGTGAAAGATGGAGCATAATAGACTATCTTGGATTACGTCCGGGGCCGACCCGGGGTGGGCAGTCCCACCCTGGACAAGATCTTTGCCAGGCCTGGCAAAGCCTGGCGGCTAATGGCACCCCCTGCCCAGGTTTGGAGATGAGAAGAAGCTATCTCGCTTAGAGAGGGAAAAACCATGCAAGGCCCAATGGCCGCACCGGTGTTGGTGGAAGTGACCCGGGGGCCCGCGGTGGAAAGCAGCCATCGCGGCCAGGTGGTGGTGTCCGACGCCCAGGGGAATCCATGTCGCCGGGTAGGCGACATCGAAGCCCTGGTGTGTCTGCGCTCCCTGGCCAAGCCCTTCCAGGCCCTGGCAGTGTTGACCAGCGGCGCCGCCGCCGCTCTGGGGCTGGGTGCCGCGGAGCTGGCCCTGTTTTCCGGTTCACTCTCCGGCCAGGATTTCCAGACGGAGCTGGTGACCGCCACCCTGGCGCGCCTGGGCCTGACCCCCGAGGCCTTGCAATGCGGCGCCCACCCGCCGCTGCACCGGCCCACCGCCCAGGCCCTGGCCAAGGCCGGCCGGCCTCCCTCTCCGCTGCACAACACCTGCGCCGGCAAGCACACGGCCATGCTGGCCCTATGCGTCCATTACGGCTGGCCCCTCGATGACTATCTGAACCCGAAACACCCGGTGCAGCAGCTCATCCTCAAGACCGTGGCGGAGTCGGTGGGCCTGAAACCCGAGGAGATCCCGGTGGCCGTGGACGGCTGCGGCGCCCCGGTCTTTTACGCGCCCCTGCGCCGCATCGCTATGGGTTATGCCCGCCTGGCCGCGGCCCCCAAGGGCTCCCCGGCCGGGACCCTGATGCAGGCAATCTTGGATCACCCCCGCCACATCGCCGGGGACGGCCGCCTGGAGACCGAAGTGATGCAGGCCCTGCCGGGGACGATCTTTGCCAAGTCCGGAGCGGAAGGGGGCTTTGCCTTGAGCCTGACCGACAGCGGCCTGGGGGTAGCCCTGAAGATCGAAGACGGCCATCAGCGGGCCCTGAACCCCAGCATCATCTCCATCCTGGAGCAACTGGGCCGCCTGACCCCGGCGGCCCTGGAGGTTCTGGCCCGCTACCGCCAACCCGCCATCCTCAACCACCGCAAGGAGGCAGTGGGGTTTCTTAGGCCGGTCTTCCGCCTTCAGAAAAGCCCTTGAATCTTTGGCCGATCATGCTATAGTCCTTAGTTATCTACCGGTTGCCCCCGCGGGGGCTAAAGGGAATCCGCAATCTCAACATGAAAGTTCTTTGGGCCCCGTGGCGCATGGATTATATCCTGGGCGCGGACAAGACCCCGGGCTGCATCTTCTGCCCGGAGAAGGGGGAGGATTTGGCCGCGCGGCTGGTCCTCTTCAGCGGCTACCTCACCCGCATCATGATGAATAAATACCCATACATCAACGGGCATCTGCTTATCTCCCCCCTGCGCCACCTCCCCGGCCTGGATGACCTCACCCAGGAGGAGATGCTGGATCTGATGGCCAAGCTCAGGCAAGCCCTGGCCATCCTGAGCCGGGTGATGCGCCCCGACGGCTTCAACGTGGGCCTCAACCTGGGAGTGGTGGCCGGGGCCGGGGTGGAGGACCATCTTCATTTTCACGTGGTGCCCCGCTGGAACGGCGACACCAATTTCATTCCGGTCTTTGCCGAGATCCGGGTGATTCCGGAACATTTCCGCCAGACCTATGAGCGTTTGGCCCCCCACTTTCAGGCCATCTGCGCCGAGGAACAGACATGCGTTTCCTAAAAATGATCTTCACCACCATTATCATCCTCCTGGCCCTCGTCTTTATCGTCGAGAACCTGGAGATACTGCGGCAAGCGGTGACCCTGAAGCTGGATCTCCATCTGGTCAAGATGGAAACCCCCGCGGTGCCCCTCTGGGTAATGGTCCTGTTCTGCTTCTTCCTGGGGGTCTTCACCTCCGGCCTTTACGGCATCTACGAGATCATCGTACAGCGTCAGACCATCCGCCAGCTCAAGCACAATCTGGAGATTTTGGCCCAGGAATTAAAGAGCGCCGGCGCCAGGGCCGGGGAGGCTGCCGCGGCTTCCCCGGGGCCCAAGGCAGAATCCCCAAGCGAATGATGCCCCGGGCCCCCCATCTCTCCGGAGACCGGGGGAGCCCCTGAGGTAAAATTCCTGCTCTCGCTTCACGCGAGCCGTGATGGCCGACTCCCCTCCGGATAAAATCACCCCCATGTTACGGCAGTATCTGGACCTCAAGTCCCGGTACGCCGACGCCTTGCTCCTTTTTCAGATGGGGGATTTCTACGAGACCTTTTTCGAGGACGCGGAAAGGGCGGCGGCGGCCCTGAACATCGCCCTCACCTCCAGGAGCCGGGCCGACGCCGAGCGCATTCCCATGGCCGGCTTCCCCATCCATGCCGCCGAGAGTTACATCGGCCGGCTGCTGGAGTCGGGCTTCAAAGTGGTGGTCTGCGAGCAGACGGAGGACCCGGCCCAGGCCCGGGGACTGGTGCGCCGGGAGGTGACCCGGGTCCTCACCCGGGGCACCCTGGTGGACCCCGCCGCCCTGGACGCCCGGCTGGACAACTATCTGGCCGCGGTGAATTTCAAGGGCGATAACTGGGGACTGGCGTACCTTTCGGTTTCCACCGGGGAGTTCCGTCTCACCCAGGGGGAGGGGGCCGATGCCCTTGGGGATGAACTCTGGCGGCTGAAGCCGGCCGAACTCATCGTCCCCGAAGGCCCCGACCCGGCCTTGTTGCCCGCGGCCCTGGCCTCCTTCGATACCCCGCCCACCCGACGGGCCCTCAGCCGCTACGCCTTCGACCCGGAAACCGCCCGGCGGGAGCTGGGCCGAGCCCTGGGCACCCTGTTCCTGGACGGCTTCGGGGTGGAGGACCAGGCCCTGGGGGTGGCCGCGGCGGGAGCCATCCTCCGCTATCTGCACGATTCCCACACCCCGGAGCTGCCCCACCTGGAGCGGCTGCTCCCCTATCGCCGGGACGACTACCTGGAACTGGACGAAGCCACCTTGCGCCACCTGGAGATCTTCGAGACCTGGCGCAGCCGCTCCCGCCAGGGGTCGCTGCTGGACGCCCTGGACTGCACCATCACCCCCATGGGGGCCCGGCGGCTGGGCCGCTGGCTGCGTTATCCGCTGAAAGAGCTAACCGCCATCGAGGCCCGGCTGGACGGGGTGGAGTTTTTTTTGAGCCACAGCCTGCTGCGGCCCCGCATGCGCCAGATCCTGAAGGGCCTGGGAGACCTGGAACGCCTCACCGCCCGGGTAGCCCTGGAGCAGGCCACCCCCCGGGAGGTGGCCGCTATCAATCAGGCCCTGGAAAAGATCCCGCAGCTCAAGGAATTGTTGCCCGGGGAACTTACCTCCTCCCTGGTGGCGAGGGCGGCGGAAGACCTGGACCCGCTGCCCCAGCTTCAAGAACTGATCAGCCGGGCCCTGGTGGACGACCCGCCCTTGAGTCTGAGGGAGGGCGGAATCATCCGGGAGGGCTATGACCCGGAGCTGGATGAACTCATCCTTCTTAGCCGGGAAGGCAAGGACTGGATCGCCCGCCTGGAGGCCCAGGAACGCAGCGTTACAGGAATCAACAACCTCAAGGTGCGCTACAACAAGGTCTTCGGCTACTATCTGGAGATCTCCCGGGCCAACCTGCACCTGGCGCCGGCCCACTACCTCCGCAAGCAGACCCTGGTGAACGCCGAGCGCTTCATTACCGCGGACCTTAAAGACTACGAGTCCCGGATCTTTGGGGCCGAAGAGGCCCGCACCAAACGAGAGGCGGAGCTTTTCCAGGACTTGAGGAAGCGCCTGGGCCAGGAGGTCCCCCGCCTCAAGCAGGTGGCCCGGGCCTTGGGAATCCTGGACGTCCTGGCCGCCCTGGCGGAACTGGCGGCGCAGCACCGCTACTGCCGCCCCCAACTGACCCCCGGGCCCTTGCTGACCATCAAGGGCGGGCGCCACCCGGTGATCGAGCGCCTGCTGCCTGCCGGCGCCTTTGTCCCCAACGACCTGACCCTGGACCAGGAGGCTCAGGTGCTCATCGTCACCGGGCCCAACATGTCGGGGAAATCTACCATCCTGCGCCAGGTGGCCCTCATCGTGCTGCTGGCCCATCTGGGGAGCTTCGTGCCGGCCCAGGCGGCCACCATCGGCCTGACGGATCGCATCTTCACCCGGGTGGGGGCGGTGGACGACATCGGCCGGGGGCAGAGCACCTTTCTGGTGGAGATGCACGAAACCGCCCGCATCCTCCACCAGGCCAGCCCCCGCAGCCTGGTAATCCTGGACGAGATCGGCCGGGGCACCTCTACCTTCGACGGCCTGTCCCTGGCCTGGGCCGTGGCGGAGCACCTCCACGACCTGGAGGGCGTCGGGGTCAAGACCCTGTTCGCCACCCACTACCAGGAACTCACCGAACTGACCCGGCTGAAACCCCGGGTACGGAATCTTCAGGTGCTGGTGGCGGAGTCCGGCGGCGATATCGTCTTTCTGCACCAACTGGCCCCCGGGGCCGCGCCCCAGAGTTACGGGATCCAGGTGGCGAAACTGGCCGGGGTGCCCCAGGAGGTGGTGGACCGGGCCCGGGAGGTCCTGGAAAACCTGGAAGCCGGCAGCCTCGACCCCATGGGCCTGCCCCGCCTGGCCCGCTCGCGGCGCCGCCCGGCCCGGGAAGCGCCCCAGTTGAAACTGTTCGGTTTTAATCCGGATGATTGAGGTTTTGTAGGGGCGACAGTGGCACAGGCTTCCAGCCTGTGATCGGGTCGCCCTCTGAACCCCTGTTTTCAAAGGCTTCACCACCGAAAACCGAAAACCGTCTTTTTCTTCCTTGACAAGCGCCCCGATTTTTACGAAAAAAACGGATGAGCGGGAATAACTCAGCGGTAGAGTGCAACCTTGCCAAGGTTGAAGTCGCGGGTTCGAATCCCGTTTCCCGCTCCAGAGGCGGCATAGCCAAGAGGTAAGGCAACGGTCTGCAAAACCGTTATTCTCCGGTTCGAATCCGGATGCCGCCTCCAATTATTCCAGGTAGTTACGATAGCCGTGGCTACCTTTTTTATTCTCAGGTTGCGTATAGGATGCGTTTCAGCCCGGGCAAAAAGGAAAGCATTGGAGCAATTTTCGTTTTCAAATTTTTCACAGGCAAGATGGAAAAGTTCTGAAAATTTAGTCATAAATGGATCCCATCCCGAACTCGGAAGTTAAGCCCTGCAGGGCCGATGGTACTACGTGGGTAACTGCGTGGAATAGTAAGACGCCGCCAGATTTAATTTCATAGCAGTGAGCCCGACTTGACAGAGTCGGGTTTTTTTATTTTTAGCTCTGTTTTCTGACAGTTTTAAAAAGGACTTGACTTTCCAATACGAATGTGGACAGAATCTATTCAATCGGCTGCAAGTGATCTAATTAAGTTGATTTTTCTGGTTTTAAACCATTTAGAAATTATTTAAACTGTAATTTGGAGTTTATAATGCAAGGATCAATTGATTGGATTGCAATAATTTCTATTACTGCCTCACTCGTCGCGATTATGATTGGTGGCTTCGCGATTTGGTTGGCAGTTACTTTTTATCGGATGTCTGATTAGGAGTGCAAATGAAATAAAGAATTCTGCAGGAGATATAAGGAAAGCAGTTGAAAAATTAGAAGCTATATTTGATAGAATGTATACTGATACCTTTGGAATTATGAAGGATACTGTTACTGATATGAGACAACATGTTTGGAAGGAACCTGTTGTTTCTAAACAGGAATCAGAGGAATATGAAAGGCGTTTTGATGAGCTAAGAAGTAAATTGTCGAAGGAAGTAGACGATGCTTTACTAAAGCAAGAAGGAACTGATAGAAAAATCGATGACTTAAGACAGGATATTAGGCGTATTGTAGAAGAAACCATTAATAAAACTAGAAAGGTAGATGGAGAAATAAAAGAGAAAAAGATAAGAGCAGAAATTATAGAAGCGATAAAAGAATTAACCTTGAATGATAAGATACCAACTGCTACTAGTATCTCATCCAAAATAAATATAGATATAAAAGAGCTTGTGCTGGAACTGTTTAAACTGGCGAGAGAGAAAAAAATTATTTGGAAAACCCTTAAAACAAAGTCAGCTCTTCGGTTTGATGAGCCAATCGAAATTCTTAATTCGAAGGATATCCCCGAGGATAATTAGGAGATAATTTATCCCACCCAGGAATTCTACTGAATGACCACCCCCTACCCCCCATACGTTTTCCAAGCCAAAAATCGCTCAATACCAGACGAATAAACGGGTGGTCTAAGCTCTTGAGAAGCCCGTAGCTGTGCGGCAAAAGCTAATTGAATGTCAGAGATGCTTGTAGCAGAATCTTCGGATATCTGGCTGTGGTTTCAAGGTATCAAGGATTAGCAAATATGGAAGGAAGGTCAACAAGAGTGCAACTCTGGCAAAGCAGCGGGTTAAAAAAGAATAATTCATTTTGTCCAGAGCTGATCTTTAGGCCGCGTCCGGGATGTGAGGTTTCTTTTTCGGTCGTCCTCCCCGTTTGCCGTTCCTCCGTGAAGCGGCGGTTTTAGCTGCCGAGGTTGACCGTCCCCCTGTCTTGCCCAACTGCGAAGCCATCCATCTCTGCGAGCCAAGAAACCCTTCCAGAAGGCCGGGCAAGTAAAGATCGGCGTCAAGGTCTGGGAAGTGTATGCCGAAGCCTGACGGTGAAATCTCGATTTTGCTAAGCTGTTGCGGCTTGGCTTCTTCGAGCCCTTGCGCGGTATGCGGCTTGAACGCGATTGACAAGCCTGTGCTCAGGTCGATTACCAAGCGTCCGATGCGACGGTCATAGCGCACTGCTACAGCAGTCGGCGTTTTGGCCAGTCGTGCTGATGCCCGCTCGTTTGCGGCTTCGATTTCGTCTTTAGGGCAATTCATGAATCCTGCTCCATTCGGCGCATAAGTGCGCTGTTCTTTCCGCCAAAGCCGCCTTGATCTTTGAAAGCTCACTCGCCGGAAAACTGTAATTCTCCCGTAATTCCGGCGGTCCTTCGGGGCAATTGAGCTTGAAGACGGCTTCACAGCCATTGCCTATAACATGCACGTGGGCCGGTCTGTGGTCGTTCGGGTAAATCACAACACGCAGACCGCCAATCCGGTCAACAGTTGACATTATAGCATAAACCTAAGCGCTTGGGTAGTTTTTTAAAGGGTCTGAAACCAAATTAACTGCAAATTAGCTGACTATGGACAAAATAGCACGAATTGTCCAGTTATTAAGAAGCCAAGTTCAGTAAGCTGTCCTTTGAATCTGCTATCGCTATTCGCCGAACACATCCCGCCGCAGAGCTATATAGATCGAACATCCACTTGGTCTCGGCCACGCAGGAAAAATTGAGGGGTGGTACATGCGAAGCTTGTGGTCAACGGGCAGAGAAGACCGACGGCCCCGCGGCCTTGACTCTAGGCGTCCACCATCCTCTCCCCGCTTGGCACGGCCTGGCCCCGACGTACCCCTGTCCTTGTCCCATTCATCAGGCCCCAAGAGGGCCCCCCCCGGGACGGGACTCCTGCCCCCCCTGGTCAATATGAGTGCCATGGAAATTTATTCAATTTTCAATCAAGGGGCAAGAGCAGCAGACACCCCCTGGTATGAGGCCACCCCCAAATTTTAAGATTACAAATTATCCCTGGTCGGCTGGGCATCTATGCCGGTGAACACCCCTCGGAAATGCGTCACGCATCTTCTAGAGAGGCGAATGTATTATAATTTCGGGAGAATCCATAAAACCCTGAGAGTGACCCCTGCGATGGAGGCGGGAGCGACAGATCATGTTTGGACCTTGGAAGAAATCGCAGCCCTAGCGGATTAATTAGGAATTGACAGGACTTACAAATGATGAAATGATTGCCCCCAGGGTGCTTGGCATAATAATTTGAGAAAACCTCAAATTAGAAGTTGACTTTTCCGCAAAAATGCCGATATTAACACTTGAAGAAGCTCGCAGTACCATTCGTAAAATCCTTCAGGGAGATACGGGGTGCATTCAGCCGTCCCCCTATTGTCGCCAGCGGATGATAGAGCGGCAAGTTTTCATGGAGGATATTTTTCACGTTCTTCATTGGGGAGAATTAAGCCCAGGAACGCACCCCGGAGACGCCGAAAACAATGTTTTTCGGGCCGCTGGCGCTGATTTGGAAGAAGTCCCATTGACTATCGTAATTCGAATCATTGTTGCTCGAAAATTCATTGAAATCGTTACGGTATTCGGGGAAACACATGACAAAACATAATTGCCTTCGTTGCGGTGAAGTTTACCAAACCAGAATCGGAGACTACCATTACCTCGAATCCGGCCTTGATAGTCTTTGGATTAGCGGAATAGAAATATATAGGTGCGCCTGTGGTGAATCCGGTGCCATACCGCAACCGCTAAAAATTCATCGTGCAATTGCTGAATGCTTGCTTCAGAAGGAAACCCCTTTATCCGGGAAAGAAATCCGATTTCTGCGAAAACATATGGCTATGAAAGCTATTGATTTTGCAAAATTAGTGGGGGTAGATAATGCCACAGTTTCCAGGTGGGAAAATGAAAAGGATAAACCCTCTGATATTGCCGACCGTGCTATCCGGTTATTTTGTGCGGTTCGGCTGGGATATAAAGGGGCAAAACAATTAATTGATGATATTTTCCCTAAAATTGACCCACAAAAACAAACTACCCCTATTTATATTGCCGCCGATCAGCTTGAAAATTTTTCATGCGCCAAGGAATGTCGATAAACCTTGACTCAATACGACCATACATTAGCGGCCTCCGGGCCTCTTTTTTGTTCTCGTTCCCAAGGAGCACTTGGGAACGCCATTATGGTCTAAGTTGCGCTTTGGACTGCAAAGCAAAGCTTTGTAAATTATTAGGTTCCCAGGCGCAGCTTGGGAACCAGATAAACTAAGGATCTTGTATGGGCCCCGGGAGTTGAACCCCCTGCGGCTGGTTTTTTCGCGCCTCGAACCTAAGGAAAGCTGACTTCTGCCTCCGGTGGTTCCACTTCCGGCGGAAACTCGGCGAAGGGAAAGGGCCGCTGGCTGCTGTTGAGAGAGAAATAGCGCCATATCCGGTATTCATAGGAAATCACCCGGTTGGCGAAGGAGCGCAGCGGTTCGCTGTGCTGCAGGGTGATGGGCAGAAGGGCGAATTGAAACAGGGTGGTCAGGAGAACCAAGGAATTACAGATTTCGCAGATGGGCAGAAAAAATAGGGTGTATAATAACCAGATGGCAATCTGTTTGCGGGATCGGGGTTCTTGGGTCTGAGCGTTCATAAAACCTCCTTAAGGTTATTTCTATCAGGTGCAGTGCGCTGCCGCTGGCCTTTTCCTGGAAGCTATGGCAAAACCTGATTCCACTGTCATCCTGAACAGAATCTAAGGTCACTAAAAATACGAGATTATTCGCTTCGCTCAGAATGACATTTTTGGGCGGACCAAGGTTTTGCCATGACTCCTATCCTTGTTCTCGTTCCCAAGGAGCACTTGGGAACGCCATTATGGTCTAAGCTGCGCTTTGGACTGCAAGGCAAAACTTTGTAAATTATTGGGTTCCCAAGCGCAGCTTGGGAACCAGATAAACTAAGGATCTTGTATTGGCCCCGTGAGTTGAACCCCCCGGCGCTGTTTTTTCACGCCTCAGTCCTAATGAAATCTGACTTCTGCCTCCGGAGGTTCCACTGCCGGCGGAAACTCGGCGAAGGGAAAGGGCCGCTGGCTGCTGTTGAGAGAGACATAGCGCCATATCCGGTATTCATAGGAAATCACCCGGTTGGCGAAGGAGCGCACCGGTTCGCTGTGCCGCAGGGTGATGAGCAGAAGGGCGAATTGAAACAGGGTGGTCAGGAGCACCAGGAAATTACAAATCCCGTAGATGGGCGGAAAAAGAAGGGTGTACAACAGCCGGATGGCAAACCGGTCGCGGGACCGGGGTTCTTGGGTCTGAGCATTCATAACGCCTCCTTAAGGATATTCTATCAAGTAAACTGCGCTGCCGCTGCCTTTTTACTAGAAGCTATTGCAAAATCTGATTTCACTGTCATCCTGAACAGAATCTAAGGTCACTAAAAATACGAGATTCTTCGCTTCGCTCAGAATGACATTTTTGGGCAGACCTGGGTTTACAATAGCTGCTAGCAGGTGAACTGCGCTGCCGCTGCCTTTTCCATTTTAACCCTCCTTCCCGGGAAATTGAAAGCCTGCCGGCAATAATTCCTTCAGGTTCATTTCCACCAGGCCGTCCGGGCCTGGAAAGATGATGAGGGCCTCTGCCCCGAACTCCCGGATAACCTGGCGGCAGGCGCCGCACGGGGGGGAGTCCGCCCTCGGGTCGCTGACCACCGCCAGGGCCTGAATTTTCAGGTCCGGGCCTTCGGCGGCCGCGGCCGCGGCGATGGCCACCCGTTCGGCGCAAAGGGTCAGACCGAAGGAGGCGTTCTCCAGGTTGGCCCCGGAGAAGATGGCGCCCCGCCCGGTCAGGAGGGCCGCGCCCACCCGCAGCTGAGAGTAAGGGGCATAGGCCTTGGCCACAGCCCGCCGGGCCGCCGCCAACAGCCGGGAGCGCAGACCAGCGCTAATCATGTGAGAGTCCCTCCTGCAGGAAAGATGCCTTCGCCTCCACCAGGGAGGACCTGGGGGCGCCATTTTTGATTTTATAGGGAGCGCCATTCATTTTTTCGTTAATCTATCAAAATTCTGGGACTGAGTCTTGGCAAACTCCCCCTCTCTGTGAGGAGAGGGGGCTGTAGGGGCGACTCGCTGGGTCGCCCCAGGCCACCCCCACCTGGTGTCTCCCCTCAAGGGGAGGGAATTAAAGGCTGGCGGCCACAGGCCGCCCTGGAAGGGCTATGATATGGTGGGCAAGTGCCCACCTTACATGAACCTGCACAGGCGAGACGCCTGTGGCACCAGAAATGACGGCGGCCACAGGCCGCCCTAGAAAGGCGACCCAATCACAGGCTGGAAGCCTGTGCCAAAATGTCGCCCCTACGCCTCCCACCTCGCAGGGGGATGGAATTTTGCGGTATTTTGCAGGGTGCCGGGGATGCCCTTGTTATTTATGTCGTTATGTCTAGTTTCTTTGCCGGAAAAAGAAAGCCGGCGCCAACGCCGGGGCCACCCCGGATTGACCACCGAAACCCTTAATCACTGCCAGCTATATTATCCCGGTTCTGAAATGTCTTGGGGAATGGGCGCCTTATCCAGCAAATTTGAGATTAAATCGACAAACGAGACCTTATAGGGCGGCCTAGGGCCGCCGGAATTGAACGATCCTGGATTTGACGAACTGCCCGGCCCAGCGGCATGCTGGAGGAGGTGAAGTTTTTTCTTTGCCTTTGGGTCCGATTATGTTTATATTTTGCTAAATTAGCCCACGAGCGTTGGAGTCACCCCGGTCCGGGACTCGACGCCCTCGCCAAGGAGTAGAGCCGCATGAACAAGTCGCAGCTAATCGAAGGCCTGGCCAAAGCCGAGAACATCACCTTGAAAAAGGCGGAAATGGTGGTGAACGCCGTTTTCGAGAACATGGTGGAGGCTCTGGTGCAGCGGGAACGCATCGAAATCCGCGGCTTTGGCAGCTTCAAGGTCAAATTTTACAACGGCTACAAGGGCCGGAATCCCAAAACCGGGGACCTCATCAAGGTAGAGGGCAAGAAGTTGCCCTTCTTCAAGGTCGGCAAGGAGATGCGGGAACGCGTCGACCGCTGAGGCCGGTTTCGCTGCCCAATTTCACACCTGGCCGTGCTAGATGGGGAACTAGCGGTGCCCTGTAACCCGAGAACCGCTTATGCGGGGTTGAAGTCCCTTCTTGAGGGTCGCAGCGCCTCCGATGCCGGTTGACCGGGACGGCGGATTGGACCCTGCGCAACAGACGCTCGTGAACCCCGTCAGGTCCGGAAGGAAGCAGCGGTAAGCGAGGCGGTCGGTGTCGTGGTGGTTACTAATCTATAAACCCCCTGGCCAGCCGCCCCGGCGGTGGCGGATTCGAAGAAGGGTGCACGGCCAGGTAATTATTCTTTCTTCGCAACCGGAGTGACGTAAAAGGCGCTCTGGCGGTCTGGCCGCCAGGGCGCCTTTTTTCCTCCCCGCTTTACAGCTCGGGGGGCGGGCGCCCACCCCACCCATGGACAAGACTTCAAGGAGCCGGGGCCGTCCCGGCCTTCAGCTTCCCCAGGACCCGGGTCAACTCCAGCATGACCCCCAAACCCTGGCGGCATTCGGGCCGGCGCATCTTCCAAAGCAGGCCGTAAGGCCCCACCGGCTCCACTTCCTCCAGACGCACCTCCAGGGGCAGATCCACCAGCTTTTCCAGGAACTTGATCAACCGCGGATTCGCCAGTTTCTTGACGATTTCATGAATCTCGACGAAGCCATCGCCGATGGTGTCGACATCCTCGGGAGTATAGTGGCTGGCCAGCTTGGCATACATATCCAGCATCGCCCCATTGATGCGGAAAATGCCTTGCTCCTCCAGGTGGTCCAGGTAGTCGATGATCTTGGGCACCGCCACCTTCAGCAGCGGCTCCATATCCTGCCACCAGTCCACCAGGTTTTCCAACTGCTCCAGGGACCAGGTGAGATATTTCAGGGTGGGCAACAGTCTCTTGAGCAAGGCAAAGAAGTCTTCCAACTGGAAGCCGACCTCCACCTCCGCCATGCCCTCATTCAGTTTCCTGACCGCGGGGTCCATCAGCAAGGAGAGGTCCCGGCCCAAATCCTGCAGATTTTCCCAGGGCCCGGTAAAGGCGGCCAACTGCGCCTCCACCCTGGCGACGCCCTCCAGCTTATCCTCAATGCGAGCCAAACGCTCCAGCAGCAGTTCCTCCTTGGTCATGGCCGCCTCCTTCGCAGGGGCAATTCGATATCCGGAGAGAGGATACCCCTCACCTTGCCGGCCATGACGAACTGGTTCTCCATGGGCAGGTGGCTGCCTTTGAGCATCAGATTAAAATAGACCCACCGGAACATCATCTTGCCGATGTAGTTGGCAAAGCTTTCTTTGAGCAGGTCCATGGGCCCCACTCCCGGGAAGGGAAATTTCCCCGGTAAGGGCTCTACCTTATAGTTGAAGTCGAGAAGGGACCCCTTCTCGTAACCCGTGGCCACCAGTCAGGTGGCGTGGCCATCGTAGGACGGCAACGCCGGCTTGCCGTCGATTTCCCGCACCAGGTTCTCGATAATGGTGTCGGCCTCGTAGTGGGCCACCGCCCCGGCCTTGGAAGTGGGAACATTGGTGGCGTCGCCGATCACAAAGACGTAATCGTAATTTTTGGCCTTCAAGGTATTGTGGTCGGTATCCACATAGCCCATGGGGTCGCCCATACCGCTCGCGATGATGCACTGGGCCCCGAAGTTGGGTGGAATCGCCACCAGGAGATCGTAAGGGACCTCCTCATCCCCATAGGATTTGATGACCTTCTTGTCCCGGTCCACCTGGGCGATCTGGAAATTCGGGGTGACTTTGATATTTTTTTCCCTGCAGATGTTTCCCAGCACCCCCGCGGCCACCGGCTTGGTGAAGGCCGCGGACAGCGGCGTCACCAGTTCGATTTCAAGGTGGTCCCTTACCCCATGGGTGGTAAAAAACCAATCGGCCAGGAAGGCGAACTCCAGAGGCGCCACCGGGCATTTGAACGGCAGTTCGGCGATATTGATCACCACCCTGCCCTTCTCGAAATATTTCATCTTCTCGGCCAGGGCGATGGCGCCCTCCCGGCTATAGAAATTGTGGATGTCGGCGCCCATCCCATCGCTCATGCCTTCCACTTCCTCCGGCACGATACCGCAGCCGGTGGCCACCACCAACCAATCGTAGTCATATGACCCACCCTTGGTGGTGATCTGCTTCTTGACCGGATCGATCAGGCTAATTTCATCCAAAACAAAGTTGACCCCGGGGGGGATAAATTTGATTTTCGGCTTGACGCAGTCTTCCGGGGTGTAGATGCCGAAGGGGATGAAGAGCCAGCCGGGTTGGTAATGATGCTGCCAATCCCGGTCAATAACGGTTATCTCCCACTTGGATTCAGACAATTTCTGCCGCATCTTGCCGGCGATGATGGTGCCGCCGGTACCGCTGCCCAGAATCACCAGTTTCTTCATGCCGGGCGTCCCTCCGGTTGCCGGGAATGAGCCGCTTTACCGCAGCCTTAAACCGTTTTCTGGAACTAAAGATAAATACGAAAATAGAATTATCCATAGTTAAGTCCGTAAAATACCCGAAAAAGTCTCAGTTCCTCCCACCAGTGGCCGGCTAACTGAGCGCCTTTCCGGCTGGATCGCTTTTTTCGCTTTTTTCGCTAAACGATAATCCACCCCGCCAGGGCGCCCGGCTTTTTTATCTCGGTTTCCGGCCGGCCCTGATGTTAAAATCGGCTCATGAATGACCTGTTATCCTCCATCAGGGCGCAAGCACAGGAATTGGCCGGGGAGCTGGCCGCCCTGCGCCGGGATTTCCATCAGCACCCGGAACTCTCCCACCAGGAAGAGCGCACCGCCCGGGTGGTGGCCGACTATCTGAGAGGGCTGGGTCTTAAGGTGCGCACCGGCATCGCCGGCCACGGGGTGGCCGCGGACCTGCAGGGCTCCCGGCCCGGGCGGACCGTGGCTTACCGGGCCGATATGGACGCCCTGCCCATCCAAGAGAAGATCCAGGTCCCCTGGCGTTCCCGGGTGAAGGGAGTGATGCACGCCTGCGGCCACGATTTTCACCTGAGCATCGCCCTGGCCGCCGCTAAATTGTTAAGTGAACTTAAAGACCGCCTGGCCGGGCAGTTCCGCTTCATCTTCCAGCCCGCCGAAGAATGGCCGCTCCTTAAGGGCGCCAGCGGCGCCAAGGGCATGGTGGAAGCGGGCGTCTTAGAGGCCGAGCCGCCCTTGACGGCCATCATCGCCCTGCACGTGGCCCCCAACCTGGAGGCCGGCCTGATCCGCTACGGCTCCGGGACGGTGATGGCCGGAGCCGACCATCTGCTCCTCACCATCGTCGGCAAGGCGGCCCACGGCGCCACCCCGCACCGCGGGGTGGACCCGATTCTCACCAGCGCTCTGCTGTTGAACCATCTGCAGGCCTTCCTGGCCCAACAGGTGGATGCCCGGACCCCAAAAATCCTCACCTTCGGGCGAATTGCCGGGGGCAATCGTTTCAACATCCTGGCAGATAAAGTGACCCTGGAAGGGAGCCTCCGCTACCTGCAGGACGCCACCCGCAACGAATTGCTGAACGGCCTGCGGCATCTCCTGAAGGGGTTGGCCCGGACCACCGGGGCTGAAATCGATCTGGAGGCCACCCCCACCTACCCGGTATTAAAGAATGACCCGGAACTGAGCCCAAAGGCGGTTAAGGCGCTGGAAACCATCATGGGTTCCCAGCGCCTCAAGGTGCTGCGGCCGGCCATGGGCAGTGAAGACTTTTCGTATTTCGCCGCCAAGGCGCCGGCCTTTTACTTCTTCCTGGGGGTGCGTTCCCCCGGGAGCCATCGGAGCCAGGCCCTGCACTCCCCGGAATTCAACCCCGATGAGTCCGCCCTCCCCTGGGGCCTCACCGCCGCCGCCGGCCTGCTGGCCGCCCTGAGTGAGCCGGATGGTTAGAATCTGTTTTCTGTTTTCTGTTTTCTGTGAAATGCAAAATCAAAGTCAAAGGCCCTTTAGGAGAAACAGAAAACAGGAGACAGAAAACTAATCTTTTCCAGATGGCCGCGGCCGCTTCACCCACTCCGGGGTGGCCGCTTCCGGAATCGAGTCCCCTTGGGGTATATAAGGCTTCAGGTCAACGATGGGGCTGCCGTCCCGGGCGTCCAGGCCGGCCACTTCCAGGAGGTTGCCGGTAATCTTGAGGATGCGGCAGGCGGTGAGGCCGAGGGGGTTGGGGCGCTCCGGGGCCCGGCAGGCGAAGACCCCGGTGAGAGGATTGGCCAGGTCCCGGCAGGGATGCACCTGGAGGACGGCCCGGGCTGCCGGCCGGTCGTTTTCATGGAACCAGTAAAGCACCCAGAGGTGCGTGAAGCCTTCCAGGCCCAGAAGGGCCGGGGCGAATTGCGGCAGGACCTCCAGGTGAGCCTTGTCCTCCTCTTTTTTGATATAGCCGATGGGCGTTAACCGGAAGGAATCAAATGGCGTCATCCCAAAGGCCCTCGCCTCTCCCCAAAATTTGATCCAAAACTTCGGTTACCACCTGCATGGGCACTTCTTCCGCGACCACTGCCGCCCCCAGGCGGCGCAGCAGCACGAAGGGCACCCCGCTCTCCAGGCGTTTCTTATCCCGGGCCAGGGCGGCCAGGACGGCCCCGGGGTCCAAAGGCGGCAGGGGCCGGCGGGTGAGCCCCAGGTGCTGGAGGAGCCCGCGGGCGCGGCTGGCCTCCTCCGCCGGCAAACCCGCCAGTCTTTCGGAAAGCTTGAGCGCCGCCAGCATCCCCCAGGCCACCGCCCGGCCGTGGGCCAGCCTAAAAGACGAGGCCTGCTCCAGCCCGTGGCCCAGGGTGTGGCCGAAGTTGAGGAGGCGGCGCAGACCGCCCTCCCGCTCATCCTGGGCTACCACCTCGGCCTTGATGGCCGCGGCCCGATAGATCACCTCGAGCAATTCCTCCGGATTCCGGAGCAGCCCGGCCGGCCCCTTAACCAAAAAAACTCCCAGTCGCGCCAGCAACTCGCCGTCCCGAATCAAGGCGGCCTTGACCACTTCCGCCAGGCCGCTGAGGAATTCGGCCCGGGGCAGGGTCTGCAGGAACTCCGGGTCGATGGCCACCAGGCGGGGCTGGTGGAAGGTGCCCAGAAGGTTTTTGCCCTCCGGAAGATTAATGGCGGTCTTGCCGCCGATGGCCGCGTCCACCATGGCCAGCAAGGTGGTGGGCACCTGGATGAAAGGCAGGCCCCGCATGAAGATGGAGGCCAGGAAGCCGGTGAGGTCCCCCACCACCCCGCCCCCCAGGGCCAGCAGCAGGGAGTCCCGGTGGGCGCCGCCCTCCAGGAGTTCCCGGGCCAGACGCTGGACCACCGGCCAGTTTTTGGCCCGTTCCCCGTTGGGCACGGTGAGCAACGCCGGCTCCAGACCGGCCCCCTTAAGGGTCTGCGCCACCTGAGCCCCGTACAGACGGGCCACCCGGCGGTCGGAGACCAGGAACAGCCTCTTGGCCTTGTTAAGATGGGTCAATAAGGAGCCCAGGCGGGAGCGCAACCCCGGTTCCAGGATAATCCGATAGCTCTGATCCCGGCCCGGCAGCGGCAGGAGGATCTCCCTCACTTCCAGCCCCCGGGGCGCAAGGTCTGGATCTCCTGCATCAGGGCGGCGAACTGGTCCGGGTAAAGGGACTGGGCCCCGTCGGAGATGGCCTTTTCCGGCTCATGGTGCACTTCGATGATGAGGCCGTCGCAGCCGGCAACCACTGCGGCCCGGGCCAGGGGAGGCACCAGGTCCCGCCGGCCGGCGGCGTGGCTGGGGTCCACCACGATGGGGAGATGGGTCTCCCGGCGAACCACCGGCACCACCGCCAGATCCAGGAGATAGCGGACATGCTCGCCCATGGCCCGAATCCCCCGTTCGCAGAGGATAATCTGGGAATTGCCCTCGGCCATGATGTATTCGGCGGCCATCAGCCATTCTTCCAGGGTGGCATTCATCCCCCGCTTCAGGAGGACCGGCTTGCCGCAGTGTCCGGCCTGGCGCAGCAGGGAAAAATTCTGCATGTTGCGGGCCCCGATCTGGACGATATCGGCATATTCCCTTACCAGTTTCAAGGAATCCTCGTCCACGGCCTCAGTAACGATGAGCAGTCCGGTCTCGTCCCGCACCTTTTTCAAGATCTTCAGGCCGGGCTTGCCCAGTCCCTGATGGCTGTAAGGCGAGGTGCGGGGCTTAAAGGCGCCGCCGCGAAAGATCCGGGCTCCGGCGGCCTTCACCCTGGCGGCGATGGTCAGGGCCTGGAGCTCGCTCTCCACCGCACAAGGACCGGCCATCACTACAAAGCGGCCCCTGCCCAACTCCAGGCCCGGCAGCGAGATGAGGGTGTCTTCCCGCTTCACTTCCCGGCTCACCAGCTTGTAAGCCCGGGTGACCGGAATGGCCTGCACCACTCCAGGCAGGTCTAAGAACTGGGCCGGGTCCACCGGTCCGGGGTTCCGCAGCACCGCGATGGCCACCCGCTCGCCCCCGGGCATTGGTTGGGCCAGGTAGCCCAGGGCTTCGATCTTGCGCACCACCACCCCGATTTGTGCCGGGGTGGCCTCCTTGTCCATCACAATGAGCATTTTTCATCTCCAGCAACAGGCTCGGGAGATTTTTTTTAATCGCGGCCTGGAAAATACCCCAAGAGTGTCGGGGGCCAGCCTGAGCGCAATTTTTCCCAAATCATATTTATCAGGAATCCCGGACAAAATCAACCGCAGCGGGAGGCTGCCAGAGGTTACGCTCCGGGAGGCATTAAAACATTTTTCCCCCAACGATATTTATGCTATGGTAGCTCTGCAAAACCCCACGAAAGAGAAGGAAGAGGGCAAAAACCAGGCGGCGCCTGCTAAGCCTGCGGCTGCATTTTAAATGGCTAAGTTAATAGAACTGGGTGGTCTTTTCGCAATTGCTTATTCATTGAAAATGACTGATTTATAACCCCCATTTTGGAAAGCTAGTTATTTAAAGAAAATCTGAAACATGACCATAGCCGGACCAGATCCCCTCACCACGCCAGGACCCGCCATGGTCAAGATTCTGCTCATTCAGCCGCGGCCGGCCGCCCACCTGGAGAGCCCGGAAAACCTGAGCCTGGCCCTGACCCTGCTGGCCCGGTGCCGGGGGCGAGGGGCGGACCTCATTTGCTTTCCGGAATATTTTCCCTTCTCTGGCGAGGCGGAACTGGGCCGGGCGGCCCGGGACCTTTCGGCCTACCTGGTGGCCGGCCTGGTGGAAGAACAGCAGGGCCGCCGCCATAATGCCGCCACCCTGTTTGACCGCCGCGGGCAGCTGGTAGGACGCCAGCGCAAAATCACCGTGAGCAACCTGGAACGCCGTGGTTTTGGAGTCACTCCGGGGGACGGCTTTCAGCCGCTTTCGACCGACTTCGGCCGGTTGGGCCTGCCGGTGTGCATCGATTTCTGGGGGCAGCCGGAAGCGGCCCGCCAACTGGCGGCCCAGGGAACCGACCTCATCGTCAATCCCAGCATCTTCCCCATCCTCCGGGGCCACTGGCTCACAGGGGCTCTGGCCCGGGCCTTCGACTATTACCTGCCCGTGATAGGTGTGAATACCGCCGCCTTTATCGCAGAAATCCACGGGCGGCGCTATGCCATGCAGGGTGGCCACTCGTTTGCCATCCAACCACCCGCCCCGGCCGATGCAAAAACCATGGCGAGTTTGATCCGAGGCTGGGATGACTTGCGCCCCTGGGTGGTCCTGAGCGGCGGCGAGGGGCAGGAGATTCTGGAGGTCTCCCTGGACCTGCACGGACCGCGGCGCTGGCGCCCGGAAATCCGGGAGCGCTTCGGGATCACCCTGTGAAGTTTTTGGTTTTTTTTTGTAAGGGTCTGGGGGAAAAGACCCTTGAGCCGCGGGCCTTCGAGAAGCCAGCCGCTCAACCTTGGGCTTATCGGTTAAAATGCCGCCCCATTTCTTGACATTGAAAAATTAAGCCTTAAACTAAATTCGCATAGCAACGGGGCGGATTTCACTTCCAACTCAAACAAGGAGATAGATGATGCGACATGCCCGTAAATTCATGTTAACCGCGATGATCCTGGCGCTTTCTTTGGCCTGCGCCCTACCTGTCTTCGCCCAGCAGGAGCCGCTGGGCGGCACCATTAGGGGCGGCACCATGATGCCGGTAGACGTGTACACCCCCATATCCAGGGGTTATACCTTTGTCCGGGAGGGCAAATATGAGGCCGCCAAACATGAATTCCTGATCGCGGCCAAACTCGACGAATTAAACCCCTTTGCCCTTAACAACCTGGCAGTCTTGGATGAACGGGACGGCAAGCTGAATGACGCCCTGGCCCATATGAAGGATGCCACCATCCATGCCGCCCAATATAGAGACCAGGTTAGCCAGACCTGCTTCGTGGGCGGCGGCTGCATGGCGGTCAAACCCATCCGGAAGCTGGCGGCCACCAGTGAAATCCTCCCCATCATTCAGGAAAATATTACGAAGTTAGAGGCTAAGATTGCCGCCACCCAGACGCCTCCGCCATCAGGGTCGCTCCCCCCGATGACGCCTGCGCCTAAATCGAAGTAATTCCCAGGGGCCTTCGGGCCCCCGCCCCGTTCCTCCCTTTAGGTCAGGCCAGGGGTTATGAGAGCAGGATAACGAGTCACCCCCTCTGAAGACATCTCATTTGGGGGCCAGCGGGCCTTATCCCCCTGGCCCTTATTTTTTCAAGTCTAAAACGGGTCTAAGGCCGGGAGAGCAGGAACTGCAGATCCTGGAGCCCTTGTTGGGCGAGGCGCAGGGACTCCCGTATCTGTTGCGGCTGGGGGACGTGAGGGGGCAGCAAGGCCCGCGGCGGCGGCACAGACATCTGGGGGCCGGCCTGCAATTGGCTCAGCAAGAAGCTCAGTTCCCGGATCAAGTGGATATAAACTGCGCCCAGGGGTTCGGCGGTTTCCCGGGCCGCCGCGGCCGCCGCGGCGCCCCCGCCGGACGCCTCCGACTGCTCCACCAGAGCCAGGGTTAACGGGAGCTTGGCAAGCTTGGTCGTCTTGCCGGCAAGCTGTCTCTTTTTTTCCATATCTCCAAGAATTCGAGGGTGAGCTGCAGATAGTCCTGGGCCCCGGAACTCCTGGGCTCATAATTGAAGATGGCCTTCTGGGCAATCTGGGCCTGATTCAAGGCCTCGTTTTTCATGATCATGGCCTTGAAGATCTTCTCCCGGAGGGGCGCCAGTTGTTCCAAGATATAATCATTGGTGATCCGATTCCGTTTATCATACATGGTGAGGAGGATGCGGAAGAAGTCCCCCTGAAACAACTCCTCCATGGTGAGGTTCTTGACCGTCTCCACAGTGGTGAGCAAATCCGCCAGGCCGTCCAGGGAATAGCGGGAAATCTGGCAAGGGATGATGATGAAGTCGCAGGCGAACAGGGAATTGGTGGTGAGCACCCCCAGGGACGGCGGGCAGTCGATGAGCACGAAGTCATAGTCCGCGTCTTTCAGGGCCTGGGCCAGGATGGCCTCCCGAAAGACCCGGCTGTAAACCTGCTCCGCCGCCCGGGCCAGATGGATCTGGGCTGGCGCCACCTCCAGCCCCAGAATATAGCTGGGCAGGACCACCGCACTGATGCTGGTGCGGGGGACGGTCATCACCTCCGCCATGGAGGCGCTGATGGTGTCCGGGTCCACCCCGATGCCGATGGTGGTATGGCCCTGGGGGTCCAGGTCAACGATCAGGGTACGGTATCCCTGGTAAGCCAGGCCGGCCCCTAGATTCAGGGCGGTGGTGGTCTTGCCGGTGCCGCCTTTCTGATTGATAACCGCTACTACATGGGACATGATGGGGCCTTCTCACCCTTGGACCATTGGTCAGCATGGCCCTGGGGCAAATGATAAAGGAAGGGGAAAGTTGCGTCAAGGAATATCTGGATCAGGAAAGTAGTCCATTTATGTGAAAATTTTCTCGCTAATGGCACAGCCCCTGCAAAAGTTCGATTAATTACCGAATTATGGGGGCGTATACAAGATTGGTCTCCCCCCCGGAAAGAAGGCGCTTCGGCCGTTTCATCGTCCCGGAAACCTCTCCTTTGCCGCCCCTTGACCTTTCTGTTATCTTAACCCGATGGAACAAGCCATGTTCAGTTACGTGAACCTGATGTCAATGGCGGTGGTCATTCTTTATTGGATGAAAATATTGAAGCCATCAGAGTCGTTACCCATACAGGAATCGCCACTGAGAAAGCCCTATGCCCGAGCGTGACCACCGGATAGCCGTAGCTTTGAGCGGCGGGGTGGACAGCGCCGTGGCCGCGGCCTTGCTCAGCCAACAAGGGCAGCGGCCGCGGGCGGTCCACCTGCTCCTAAGCGACGGCGGCCCTCCGGCCGCACATCTGGCGGCCCTGGCACTGATGTTGAATCTTGCCCTCACCAGGGTTGACCTCCGGGAGGAGTTTGCCCGGCAGGTGGTGGACTATTTCGTCAGCGAATACTCCCGGGGCCGCACTCCCAATCCCTGCGTGCAGTGTAACGCGACCATCAAGTTCGGCCGCCTGTGGCAGTTGCTCCAGGCCCAGGGGCTGACCCGCCTGGCCACCGGCCACTATGCCCGGCTGCTTCCGGGGGCTGACGGGACCCTGGGACTGTTCCGGGCCGCGGACCGCGGCAAGGACCAGTCCTATTTCCTTAGCCGCCTGCCCAGGGAGCTGCTGGCCAACCTCCTCTTTCCCCTGGGGGACCTGACCAAGGTGGAGGTGCGCCGCCGTTACCGGGAGCTGGGCTTGCCGGTCGATGAACAGTGCCCCGAGAGCATGGAACTCTGCTTTATCCCCCGGGGCCATTACCAGGACCTCATCCGGGCCCGCCGCGGCCCGGGAACCCCAGGGGAACTGGTGGACCTTAGGGGGCGGCTCTTGGGAAGGCACCGGGGTCTGGAGCATTACACCGTGGGCCAGCGCCGGGGGCTGGGGATTCCGGCCGGGGAACCTTATTACGTGGCGGAAATCCACCCCGAGAGCAACCGGGTGGTATTGGGCCGGCGCCAGGAGATCCTCTGCCGCGGCCTACGGGCCGGCCGGGTCAACTGGCTCATCCAGCCACCCAGCGGCGATCTGGAGGCCCAGGCAGTCATCCGCTACCGCCACCCGGGAGTGGCGGCCCGCATCCGCCCCCTGGGCTCCGCGGCGGTGGAGGTGGTCTTCGCCGCGCCCCAATCAGCCGTGGCCCCCGGCCAGGCCGTGGTCTTCTATGAAGACGACCGGGTACTGGGCGGCGCCTGGATCGAGGAGCCGATCAAGTGAAGGACCGGTTTGCGGTTTTTGGTTTCCGGTAAAGGTGTCCGTGCGCCTACTTAACTTTTTTCAGCATCGAGGGGTCTTAAGGTCACCACGATGAGGGGATCTGGCTTCAAAAAACCGAAGCTTTGGGGAATTTTCCCAAAGAGGGTCTGAAAGGGTCTGAAAATCTCTACAACTAAAGGCGCCTTCCTGCATTTCCTTCGCCAGGGTGAAATAACCGCGGAGACCTGTTAAAATTGGTTGCATGCCCGCCGAAAACCGCCCACCGCCAACCGCCCGCCGCTTTTTCCGCATCCTTACCTTCGGCTGCAAGGTGAACCAGTGTGACTCCGCCGGGATGAGCCAGGAACTGGCCGGCCGGGGCTGGCTCAGCGCCCCCCCGGGGGTGGTTGCGGACCTGCACCTGGTAAACACCTGCACGGTCACCGGCCGCGCCGACCAGCAGGCCCGCCAGGCCATCCGCCGGCTATTCCGGGAATATCCGGCAACTCCCATCTGGGTTACCGGCTGTTACGCCCAGCGGGCTCCGGCGGAGCTGGCGGCCCTGCCCGGGGTCCAGGCCGTGCTGGGCAACCGGGAAAAGGGCGAGCTGGCGAAATTGTGGGAGAAGTTTGCTCCCGGCGCCCACCCCAAGCTTTGGGTCGATACCTGCCCGGGCCGCCAACCCTTCCAGCCCTGGCGGCTGCGGGGCTTTCCCGGGCACACCCGGGCCTGGCTCAAGATCCAGGAGGGCTGCAGCCACGGTTGCAGCTACTGCATCGTCCCCCAGGTGCGGGGGCCCCGGCGCAGCTGGCCGCCGGCCGGGGTTGCCGCGGCCCTGGGAGAACTGGCCGCCGCGGGTTACCAGGAGGTGGTCCTCACCGGCATCGACCTCGGCCAATACGGCCAGGACCTGGACCCCTCATTCAGCCTGGCCGGGCTGGTGCGGCGCCTGAAGGAAGACGGAGCGCCCTTGCGGGTGCGTCTCAGCTCCCTGGAACCCCAGGGGATAACCGGGGAGCTCCTCACCGAGCTGGCTTCCTGGCGAAATTTCTGCCCTCATTTCCACCTCCCCCTCCAGAGCGGCTCGCACCCCATCCTCAGGGCCATGAACCGCCCTTACCGCCCCGGAGAATTCCGGGACCTGGTCCTTAAGATCGCCCGCCTTTTTCCGGAGGCGGCCCTGGGGCTGGACGTGCTGGTGGGCTTTCCCGGGGAAAGCGCCGCCGACTTCGAAGCCAGCCAAAACCTGGTGGCCTCTTTGCCGGTGACCTACCTGCACGTCTTTCCTTTCTCCGCCCGTCCCGGAACTCCGGCGGCGCGGCTAAAGGCAGTGCCCGGCCGGGAGCTGCGGCGACGCGCCGGCATCATCCGGGAGCTGGGAAGGCAGAAAAGGCTGGCATTTATCCAGGGACAAACGCAGCGGCTGCGTGAGGTCCTGGTGGAAGGGCCGGCCCCTCAACCGGGCTGGCTTCAGGGTTTGAGCGACAATTACCTGCGAGTAGTCTTTCCCGGCCCGGCCGCCTGGCGCAATCGCCGCCTCCTGGTGCGCTTTCTCGGGCTTAAGGAGGAACGGCTGCTGGGCGAGGCGCTGGTGGGACCAAATGAACCCGGCGAGAATCCCTCCTGCGGGATAAACTCTTAAGTGAGCCGGGGGAAAAGCTGGGGCGACATGTACGTACCGCCTCCGGGCATGATAAGAAACCCTGGCGCCCGCTTTGATTTTTATTTGACCAGTTTATCAATCGCGGCCTCCGTCAGGTCGTCAATGCCGCTGCCCGCATCATCTCGGTCGCTAGACAATTCGGCTACCAAAGAGGAAATTTGTCGGGGCTAAACTCGGTAAGAGTGCTCCGAAAACCGCCTTTTGACCGCGCTGGCTGAGTCTGCCGCACAATCTCGAATAAATAAGGGAATTCTCCCTAAAGAAACAGGGAATCCTCGATTACAAAGCCGGAGAAATCCACCAAGCTATGGGCAACATCTTTTTCGACTGCGGGGCCCCGGCGGCCGCATAATCTTGGTTAATCATTGCAGATTCTCTCAGTGAGGGGAATTGGTGCATTATGAGGCGAATTCAATCCGGCAGGCGGCATTTACAGCAGGATTCCAAGGGTGGGGCGGCGGTGGAATTTGCCCTGGTTATTCCGGTCTTAGTCTTTTGCTCGTGGGGGCGGCGGCGGGTTAATTTTTCTTAGATGCTCCCTGGATATGTTCCGGCTTCCGGAGCTCCGTTAAATCTCTGACGATTCCCTGGATGATGGTTTTGCCGCCGTATTCCACTTTACTGGCGACAAAATTGACCGGCACCCTTTGGTCGTCCTTCCTGATTATCCAGCCATTGGCCAGATCGCTCTCGCCCGTTTGGACTACTTTTTCCAAGGTGGACCGGCTCCTCTCGAGCTCTTCCTTGTGGAAAACTTGGGTAAGGTTCATGGTTAAAAGTTCCGCTTCGGAAAAGCCTAACAGTCCCTCCATCTTCTTGTTGGCTTCCAAGAAATTCCCCTCGGTATCCAAGAGCAGAATTCCATCACTGACATTCTCCACCAGACTTCGATATTTCTCTTCAGCTACCCGTAAATCATTGGCATAATGCCGGCGTTCCTCTCTTTCCATCTTAAACTGCTTAATGACATTGTTGAGATTATCCGCTTTTATTCCGAGGCGGTACTCTAAATTTTCCAGGACCGATTGATATTTATATAATATTAATGATGCCGCTAAGTTAACCGCCAAACAAGATGAAATCATTGTAGTCATTTCATAATACCCAGGAGATATGCTTGGAAATAAGAGATTTATTAATAACTTAAAAGACAAGATAACACTTAAGGTAAATAATGATATCGACATTAACTGCAGGAGTCTATTGCGCTTAATTTGGGTGAGGTTGTTTCCAAATATATCTAAATGCATAAAATTATTTTCCATCCTGGACTCGTCCTTGAAGAAACTTCTGTGCTTTTCCATGGTTCTCTCCATCTTGGTGCTTCACAGTTGCTGCAGGTTAGCATGGCGAATTGCAGTGCCGGTCTCTTTTCTCGGCTTCCGTTAGCGAATTGTTTGACAAGGCCCTCCTTATCGGATGGATTTGCCGATGCTCCTTTGGCTTTGATGATAATATGGGGCATCCGTGGAAAAAGGTAAATCCGGGTTTCCCTGATATTCGCCCTCGATAACCATGACTTTGGGATAGGGGAATGCTGTATCCTATAAATCGAGATTATGCAGCAACTGGGGGCACCGCATTCCAAAACCAATTTTGGCGACCTCTCTCTCCGAATTTAATCCCGAAAACGTTCCCATTATCTTAGGAACGGATTCTGACTTCGGGAACTTTTCCACACTTCTAAACCCCATTGCATATCTTCTCAGCAGTCGTTTCAGCCAGCTTCATCACGTCCTCATGACTTTCGACTTCCCCCGGTTCACGAACTCCGAACGCACGAATGAAATGACTCTCAACAAAGCCTTAGCCTTTGAAGAATTAGTCCATTCGTGTTTGCAGCAGTAGCTTTGCATGGCTCGAGTATCGTCTTTAACGCTATTGTCATTTTGCTGGGATTGACTCTCCCGCAGGCATTTGACCACTACTGGCGAAGGCCGTGGTTAAACCCGGCCACCGTGTCCGGGATCTTGGGGATAGGGGTGACGGCGCTTCTCTGGATTATTTATGTTATCCGAGCCCAGGGATTGATTGATTTAGCAGATAGATTCAAGCATTCCGAGTCTGCCGCACAATCTCGAATAAGTAAGGGAATCCCCCCTCAAGAAACAGGGAATCCCCGATTTACAAGGATACAGAAATCCACCAAGCTATGGGCAAAATCTTTTTTGACTGGGGTGGCCAGGGGTGTCGCATAATCTCGGTTAATCATTGCAGATTCTCTTAGTGAGGGGAATTGGTGTATTATGAGGCGAATTCGACCCGGCAAGCGGCATTTGCAGCAGGATTCAGAGGGTGGGGCGGTGGCGGTGGAATTTGCCCTGGTTATTCCGCTCTTACTCTTGATTCTCTGTGGGATCTTCGACTTTGGCAATTTATATTTTCAAATGGATCTTGTTAACAATGCGGCGCGGCAAGGGGCGCGGTTAGCTGCTGTTAATGAGGAGACCTCTTCAGCTATTAACACCGCGATTCAGCAAAGCTATGGAAACAATTTAACTACCGTGGTGACGCCAGCGTCCCCAACCTCCGGAAGTAACGTTACGGTCACAGTCACCAGCAATGTAACCATCATGACCCCGATAATTAGCGCCTTCTTCTCAAAAAATCCCTACCCTGTAATAGGGACGTGCACTATGTACGTGGAATAGTTTCTCCTATAAAGGAGGGTCTTTTTATGATAAAAAAATTACGCAAAAACCAGGAAGGAAGCGTGGCGGTTTTGGTGGGAGTAATGCTGCCGGTCCTGATTGGATTTCTCGGCCTGGCCCTGGACATGGCAAATCTGGTAGTCGTCAGGACCCGAATGCAAAACGCCGTAGACGCCGCGGTCTGTGCCGGCTGTTTACAATTATCGCTGCCAATACCGGCAGGCCAGACCCAGGCAAAAACTGAGGCAAATTCTATCCTCACCGCTAATAACTTCTCCCCGGCCAACGCTACGGTAACTTTTACTCAAGATACCGTTAGAAATCCGACTAATGCTCCGGAGACTAACTGCACCCTGACCAATAATGTGCCCACATATTTCATGAAGGTGTTGGGCATTACCACTGTCAGCCTGGCGGCATACGCCGAAGCCATAGTGGAGAGTAAACTGCAGAGTTATCCCGGCGGGCCTTTTAATTATGCCGTTTTCTCAAATACCAATTTAATAATTAACGGAACTGAAAAGATTCAGGGGTCGGTACATTCAAATGGCCAATTAACTATTAATGGAAGTCTTACTATAACACAAGCGGCCGAGGGGGCGAAGGGGGTAACTATAAATGGCACCAATAATCTAGGTTCTGTTGGCGCGGACACGGTGAAGGATATAAGCGTGACTGGTACTAATACGATAGGATCAGAATATGCAGGTGTCACAAATATTGCCATGCCTGATTATAGTTCGCAGATAAAAGCTACTGCTGCTACAACTTATAATAATAGTCAAACATTTAATGGTAATTTGAGTATAACTGGCAATATGTATGTAAATGGTTCGGTAACAATAAACGGGCAGATTACTCAGACTGGGTGCATTTTGGCGACCGGCAGTATAACTGTGAATGGCACGTCAACTATTAGCGGTTCTAACCAGGTTTTTCTCTATTCGTCAGGTGGCTCTATTACAATTAATGGCCAGAATGGCTTTGGAAGTGGTACTTCAAGTGTAATCTGTTATGCTCCTTCTTCTAGTGGTTCGATAACCGTTAATGGGGTCAATACTATAAATGGAGATGTAATAGGAAACTCTATTACAATTAATGGGGGGGAAGACATTGATGGAATGGATAATCATAATGTTTATCCGATAACGTCTGTAGACTTAGGTCATCATGCGAAATTAATAGATTAGGCCTGGCGTGAAGGTCAAGTATGCCACAATTTCTGAATAAGTTACTATTTTCTTAGACGCTTTGGAGACCACAACTTACTCCTCCCACTCAAAATCGCCTATTTCCTGTATCGTTTGCCCGATAGAATTACTGAGCTTTTGATAAAGCAGGTCAAAGAATTCTGGGTCGCTGAAAGTTTTTATTATACTGAAGTAATTTTTTCCGCCATATTCAGCAGAAATCCAAATATAGGAAGGCCTAATTTCAACTTTTTTAAGAATCAAATCTTCATTTTCAGATGATAGGGGTTCGGAGTCTAAAGAGGCCGCCCACTCCGGCGGCCAGTTATATAAGCTTGGATGGTCTCTTAATTGCATAATCGCCCTCAGGAATAATTATCTCTTAGAAAAGGAACACATCTGAAAGGATAGGAGAACCAGGATAACAGCGATGATCACAGCTGATATCTTTAAACCGAGTATTTTGCCAATTGATGAGTTTTGTCAAGGAAATTGTGGATAGGAACCAGTGTAAGGCTGGGAACATCCCCAAATAATTTTGCCCAATACGCTCTCCTGTTGAATAATCTCGAATTAGATGATGCAGCATTCTCCTGTCCCAAAATTCATGGTTATCGAAGGTACATATCAGGGAAATCCTGATTTACCTTTTCCCGCCAATGAACCATATTCTCTTCAAAGCCAAAGCAGTATCGGCAAATCCATCAGATGAATCTCAAAAATTCAATATGATTTTAAGCTGGGAGGAATGGCCAAAATGGCGAGTGCACCTATTAAAAGAGAGATTCTGGCGATTTTGATTGAAAGCCCGTTTTATTTCACTATACCGCTTCGAAAAAGGCTGGAATTCCTAAAATTATTTTCCAAGTATTCTGTTCCTCATCGCATTCATGAATATAAAGAACTCCGGATAGTTGGAAAGTCTGATTTCGAAGAAGCGGCACTTAATAAAACCATGAACATTAATGATCCCAAAGACCCGGAGGTTGGCTCACTTTAGGCTCCTTCTTCCCTAAAAATCTCAATGAAACTATTTGCTTTCCTCATGTCATCTATTTTTCATAAAATATCATGATGATAGCTCCCGTTTAGCTTTCAATTCGTCTTTCATGTTGCCCTTCATTTTCTATCCTTTGGTTTTGATCCCATAAATTCCTGTTCTCCTATCTTCCAATATACCCCTCTGATTGCGCCCTGTGCCTCTCCCAGTTCACTAAATATTCCCTGGCAAGCTCTTTCGATCGAATAATCAGCAAATTCTCAGCATTATTTTCTTCAGGAGCCCGAGTAAAATTAAAACTCCCGGTTATCACGACTTCCCGGTTGATAATTATTATTTTGTTGTGGGCAATGCCATGGACTGGATCAATATAGGTCGGGATTCCCATATGAGCCATGAAGGGAAGTCAATCCGCATAGAGGAAAACCGGCCCCGAAAGGAATTCCAGCGCTATCCCAAAATCGGAGGATTCTTTAGTCGGCTGCTCTATGCGCTTGACTTTTTCCTTGGCCTCGATTTTGTGGGGAATGAGGGGATTCGCATGGTCAGGCTGGAATTTGAAAATAAAGTCTGCAATATCGTCAGGTTACAGTATAGGTGCGGTCTCGGACATAAAATGCAGGCCGCCCAAGCTGATGTCTTTCATAACGGCCCGGTTTGAAAAGGAATCTTCCGAACCTTGCAATTGTGCCTGATATTCAAGTTGTAAGGATTTATAGATCCGGGGGAATAGTCGCCGCTCCATGAACCATCCTGCTACCCGGCGCTTAGTCATGGGATGGAATTTTGAAAAAATTTTGCAGGTAGGACAGATGATCCCGGTACTCTTGAACCTGGATATGTTTTGGCTTCCAGCGCCCTGTTAAATCTCTGAAGATTCCCTGGATGATGGTTTTGCCGCCGTATTCCACTTTGCTGGCGACGAAATTGACCGGCACCTTTTGGTCGTCCTTCCTGATTATCCAGCCACTGGCCAGATCGCTCTTCCCCGTTTGGACTACTTTTTCCAAGGTGGACCGGCTCCTCTCGAGCTCTTCCTTGGGGAAAACTTGGGTAAGGTTCATGGTTAAAAGTTCCGCTTCGGAAAAGCCTAACAGTCCCTCCATCTTATTGTTGGCTCCCAAGAAATTTCCCTCGGTATCCAAGAGCAGAATTCCTTCACTGATATCCTCCACCAGACTTCGATATTTCTCTTCAGCTACCCGTAAATCATTGGCATAATGCCGGCGTTCCTCTCTTTCCATCTTAAACTGATTGATGACATAGTTGAGATTATCCCCCTTTATTCCGAGGCGGTACTCTAAAATTTCCAGGAGCGATTGATATTTATATAATATTAATGATGCCGCTAAGTTAACCGCCAAACAAGATGAAATCATTATAGTCATTTCATAATATCCAGGGGATATGCTTGGAAATAAGAGATGTATTAATAACTTAAAAGACAAGATAACACTTAAGGTAAATAATGATATCAAAATTAACTGCAGGACTCTATTGCGCCTAATTTGGCTGGAGTTGTTTCCAAATATATCTAAATGCATAAAATTATTTTCCATCCCGGAATCGGCCTTGAAGAAATTTCTGTGCTTTTCCATGGTACTCTCCATGTTATGTGGCCGCGACGCTGGTGGCGTCAGTCTAAAACAAAGTGCTCAGGGTTTTGCACAAGATGGTCACCGAGCCGGCAATGATCACCATCGCAATCATGGCCACCAGCAGGCGGTACTCCATGGCGGCGGAACCGGACTCGTCTTTGAAGAAATTTCTGTGATTTTCCATGCTTGTCTCCATCTTAAAATTTCTGGGGGTCGGGGAAAGATAGTTTTGGGAGGTTCATTAGTCTATAACTGACTATACGATTTATGCAAACAAGAGACGCCCCACCACCCACTCCTATTACGATACTAATCATTATTATAAACCAACCAATGAAATGATTGGTAATTACACTGGAACTGTGAGCAAATTGTTCTTTTAAAAGGAGAATACAAGTAATAAAGCTTATTACAATGACAAAGCTAAAAAAGATAATCATTACACCAGCAAGCAGTAAACTTAATATTCTGTTCATATATCTTCCTTTGAGCTCTTTATTTCAATCTCCCACAGTAGGTGGAAGACCTCTTGCGAATCGGCGCATGCTTTGATGGTAATATGGCTCAACGGTGGGAAAAGGTAAATCCGGGTTTCCCTGATATGTACCTTCGAAAACCATGAATTTGGGGACAGGAGAATGCTTCATCCTTTAAATCGAGATTATGTGCAACCTTGACCAGCGCATTCAAAAAACGGTTTTGGGGAGCCCTCTCGACGAATTTAACCCGAAAAGTCTCTTTTGTAGCCGAATTGTCTCGTGGGCGGCAATGAGAAGTTTCACTGAAGGAAGGAAATTTTTAAGGGGGGTAACTCATTAATTGGGTTTTTTCGATTTACAGAAACCCTAATAATCCCAAAGGCACAATTGCCGGCTCACATCGGGCTCCATTTTCCCCAAAAATCTCTTAGCAATTAATTAAGCATTGGGTATGTCCTTGAACTTGTCTTTTATGTCAATGCGCTTCTTCTATAAGTCCACCAAATATTGCAACAAAATCATTAGTCCAACCCAAAACATACCAAATAAAACTAAGAAAATACTAATATCGGTTTGAATTATCGAAAATATAATTTGTTTGATGCCTAACCAGCTACCCAAGTTATCTAATGTTCTATGTATTTCTGCGGGTAGTAATTCAATTACGTATGTCTTTGACCAATCGCCATACTTTAGCCCTTGATAAACTCTATAAATTTCAAGCGCAAATCCACTTAATGAAATGAAAATTCCTGTAATAAGAGAGAAAACAAATATTGCATGTATTGCTTCATGTGGTCTCGTATGGCCTGACATTATGAATATCCCCTTTGAGGTGCCGAATGAAACTATTTGCTTCCCCCATGTCATCTATTTTTCAAAAAATATCATGATGATAGGAATAAGGATAGAGGATGGCCAATATCGCAATCATTGGCCGGCCAGAACCCAGTCCACAAAAAAATTTAATCAAAGGTGTATGTGACAATCACCATGGCGATCAGGGCCACCAGGCACGCCCAAATTAGTCAGTCCGTGATGCAAACTGTCATGCTTTTCTTTTTTCTCGTCCTGGAGGGCAACACCGCAGAGATCGCCGCCGGTGAGCTGCCCAGGCCGTGGACCATGACCCTGGCCTGGGCCAGGCTGAGAATGAAATTGCCGATGATCTCCGGGCGTTTGTCGTGGGGGTAGAGGGAGAGAATGGCGGTGCCGGGCTGCAAATGCACGGCCGCCTCCGGACCGGCC
>Ga0208038_1000090_pt1 | contig 94478 bp, 107 predicted proteins | sample June2015DPH_16_1_FD_184714 | JGI IMG/M metagenome (GOLD analysis project Ga0208038, IMG submission 184714) | Peatland microbial communities from SPRUCE experiment site at the Marcell Experimental Forest, Minnesota, USA - June2015DPH_16_100... | ecosystem: Environmental > Terrestrial > Soil >...
CCGTATACAATCATTGTCAGCTTGACCTTTCAGAAACTCAAACACCTCTGTAGATTTGAAAAAGGCGGATACTGCAAAGAAAATAGGAGAAACTGTAGCGCTCAAAATTGCCTTCAAATCATAAAAAGCAAATAAATACCATTTAAAACCATTTTTGCAACAAGCTGGCGCGCGCTATACGCTAGCATTGATATAGTTGAAGCGGGAAAACGACTCACAGTGAGAAAGCAGAGTTGTTGAGAAACTAATCTTTGAAGCAAAAGCACGAGGCATACACGTTAGCATTGTGCTGCTTGACCGAGTGCTGGTGGGCGCTATAATAATCAAAAACATCTACGCGTCTTCAGCAGTAAAGTTCGGTTCGGTTAGCATTGCCTAAACGAGCTTTTATTTCTAGCGCTTTATTTCTAGCGCGGCTGGCGATACATAAATCTTAAATCGAAAAGCAAGCATTATCATTTAACAGTTAGCGCTGAATAATATATTACATCTTGCTTTAAAACAGAATCTTGCTAGTTTCTATTAAGTCAAAGAATGTGCGCTTGCTTAAGAGAGCTGTTTTCCGCATTGTTCGCAGAAAATAGAATCACTTTTATTCTTGGTTCCGCAATTAGAGCAGAACTTATCCGTGGGACCAACTTTAGCTGTAATTGCTCCAGTTAATTTCCTCCCGCAATTCTGACAATAAGCAGAATCCTTAAAATTTTTAAACCCACAGTATCCGCAGTAAACGGCAGGTGACGGTTCCGTTGGAGAAGGCACAGGAATGTTTACGCTGGTTTTTGTCATTGCAGTTTCCGGACGAACCTCAGTCGCGGTGGGAACTGCTGTTTTAGCGACCCCGCTTTGGGGTGAACCCTGCTGCAGTATGAGAACACCGCCTATCACCGCAATAAAACTTGACACGAGCCCAAGCAAGATAACAAACGATGATATTACAAGGGCGATCCATCCGATAATAAAAACCAAAAAGCCATTAAGGGCACGCGTAGGCGAATTAAATAATTAAGGAGAGCCTGACCTCGTCATATTGGGTGAAAAATGAAGAGATCAGGTTCTCCAATCCTTCTATTCGAGAACTTGGATTTAAAACCTATTCGTCCTATCCTCTGGATTACCACTAATGAAACTAAGAGCAACCCCCCATTTTAAGCGACTGCTAGAACCTTTCGAAGGCTGAGCGCTCGTTAAAGGATTGCACGTCATTGAATTTTTCCGCCACAATTCGGACAGAAATTCACTGCATCAGAAGGTAGCTCTTTTCCGCAATACCTGCAAAACTTAGCCGTTCGAACAGTCGGAGGAGCAGCAGTCGGAGGAGCAGCAGTCGGAGGAGCAGCAGTCGGAGGAGCAGCAGTCGGAGGAGCAGCAGTGCTTATGTTGATTCCTAAGAATTTGAGGCCTAGCAACGCTAGTACGGCCGCTATGGCGAGGTATATCAAATCTATAAGCACGCCCAAATAATTGGATGCGATGGCACGTGCTCCTACATAACTGTAACTAGCTTCTATGAATCCTACGATTGCCTCGAAGAAGAAAGACGCGCCCCAAAGAATCAGAAAGTATCCTATTAGTTTCTCTTTCGTGAGACTGCCAAGAAAGCTCTTTGTTGAAGCCCACATTTAAGTCACCAAATCCCAGTTTCTTTGTCTTAATATAAAAGACTTGTGTAAAGTTAGCACGCTACCTCCTCCCGATAGTATGCTCTGTGTCTAACTGGGCGCGTTTTTATGGATTGAAGGTGTAGGCAGTCTGGGTGATGACGCCGCTTTGCAGAGTGCCCTGCCAAGAAACGATGACTTCTCCAGGTGTAACTTGCGATGTATAGGTTGCCGTTACACTGTAACTTATGCCCGACCATGATGCAATGTTGGGTGGTAACGCGACTGGATACAGGATTGTTACGTTCCAGCCTGCACTCTGATAGGAATACAATTGACTGCCTGCCCAGCCCTCAGGCGTTATATTTTCGCCTGTCCACGAGAACCCTTGCATGTACTGTTCCGTTTCGTTATGGTGCGTTTTGATGTATGCCATGGTCATGTCTCGCACTTGCGCCAATGAGGGGCGGTTTATGTAGTAGCTCCAGCCAATGTATCCGCTGATAATTACAATGATAAGCACAGCAACTAAGATTATGATTATTGATTTTCGCTTCAACTTCTTTCACTTAATACTTTCACAGTTAACATCAATGAACTACCGCTTGAATATGTTTAAGGCAGGCATTATTGGTTTTTATTGGGTATTTTTGGGTTTTAAGTCTGCTCCGCAATTTGTGCAAAAACTCGCATTGTAAGCTACTCTGTTGTTGCACTTTGGACACATCGTCAATCCTGCTTGTGTGGGATTGGGTTGCTGTTGAACCTTTTGTGTTGTCGGAACCGCGCGAGCTTTCAATCTGTTTTGTAACATTAAGAAAACTACTGCGGCAGCAACAATAACAGCCGCAATTACCACCCCGATTACAATGTTGGTTGATGCAGGTGATGAGCTTGAACTTGAAGCTGATGGGCTTAAACTTGCGGTTGGTGTTGGAATATTTGCTTCAGGATTTGTCACGCCATACAGGATTGACACATCTTCCTTTCCGCCAAGAATGGTTGTGTAACTCGCCGTGTTGGAATCGTACAGAATTGTGTAAGTGCCCATATTTAGAAGCACGCTTCCTTCGCAAGCGTCAATACCTTTCAACCCGACACCTGTCTCATTGGTAGATTGAGTAGTGATGGTCTGGGCACTGCTGAACCAGTAATTAGGGCCGTTCGGGACGTTGCCATTCTCGAATTCCGTCAAGGGTATGCTCCAAAGGTAGATGATTGGTGAACTATTTGCATCAGGGCTGTACTGTGCAGCGATGTAGAACGCATTTTGGTCTGCTGAGAGACACCAATCTGAAAAAGCTTCATTGTTGGGAGCAAGCGGAAGGGTTAGGTCCGCCCCCTGCACAATTTCTCCTGTGCCTAAATCCAGTTGATTGATGGTGATATTTGCATTTGCGAATTCATAAGTAAAGAGGTTACCTCCAGCTGAAAGTAATCTACCGAAGTTGGATGGACACGCCGATAACAATTGTGTTTCGGCACCGGAGGTGAGATTAACAGCCTTTAATTGATTGCCTTCCCATTTACCGCCAAATTCATTATACCACATCCCAGCTTGGAAATAAAGACTGTTGCCGACAATCGCAAAAGATACTGGTTCGTAAAAACTGAATTCTTGGGAGGTAATGGCTGGCCCAGCCGCGCCATTGCCATTGAGGGGAACTTGGTCGATAGAGGCGGTTTCATCGCCACTAGTTTGATCGATTAAATACCTAGTAAACACGAATAGTCTGTTATCAACTGTGTATGGAAAAGTGTCGCTTGGAGAATAAACCTCGGAAGCGGCGTACGTTTTGGCTACGGCGGTAATGTTTAGCGCTGGTATGTAACAAAAGATTGCGCCTTCAGATCCGCCCCCCATATTGACTTCCTGTCCGTCAATGTTAAGATACGAAGGACCACTTGAATTGGTAAGTGAGCCTGCGTAAATCACAGCAAAATATTGCGCCGATCCATTGGTTTGGGCGTATGTTAAGCTGACACCGGTGTTTAACATAAAGGTGCATAACAAAAGCATTATGGATATGCTGATTGCGCTTATTGAGTTCAGTTTCATCGGGCTTTCTCCTTTAGATTAATTTTAATCTCAAGCGCTCAAGTTTCCACTGTACTTTTCATGTTAGCGTCGATTAGCTATATTATACTTTTGGATAATACGTTAATCCGATGAACTCCCAAGCCTGTACCGTAATCTTTCAATTAGGCACAAATCCACAGAATACACCTGGATCTACGTTCAACTTGCAAAATTTACAAAATGAAGGCGCGCTGCCTTGTCCCGATATTATGTGTTGAAGTAGGTTGGCGAGACTGCCTTGTCTGGTCTTCCCAAGTTTTGAGCTGCTTCTCTGTTTAATACTAAGCAAAGTATGCTCAACAACGCATAAGATGCGACTTGCTTCAAACCTCTAACCTTGCTTATGATCATGCTATATTGAGTCTTCAAGAAGCTGTTTACAGCTTCTATCGGAGGCCTCTTATGATACTCTACCTTTTGGTCTTCAGGTCCATAAGTTCTAAACTTCTTGTCTACTCGCAGAGCATCTCTGGCACCTCGTTTCTGGTTGGACGGATATGGAATAATCGTCTTTTCTAGCCATTCTGATTTTGTTGTCGCTGTACTGACTGTCCGCTATCACGCTTCGCAGTTTAGTCCCTGAATTCTTCAGAACCTGCTTTGCCTTTTCAAGAATAGTCAATGAATGTTTTTTCTCGTTCTGGTTTGCTGAAGCAAACAAACTCGATAAAGGAAGCATTGTTTCAGAATCTATTGATAAATGTAGTTTGTAGCCTAAAGCAAAGGTTCTGCCTGCTCTTCCAACTCTCGCTTCTGAGTCTGAGTATCCCGTTTGGTTGTCTGTTGGGTTACGTGTGCTCCAAGCTTTGATAAAGGAAGCATCCAGCACGATGTCAACCTCTTTAGTTTGGCTGCTCTTGAGGAGCGAGATGACTTTCTCATCGATTATTTGGTTGAGGTTGTCTTCTCCAACCTTTCGGGTGAACCTGCTTAGAACGCTTCTCGGATAAGCTGCCTCGTCTGTCTTGATCAAGCATAGCCTTCTCAGTCTTTGGTCAACGTCAAGAATTCTTGCCATTTCCCTAAGGCTGCGAACACCTTTCATGCGCATGACGATGAACGTTCTTAAAACGCCTAATGGATTTCTCGGGGGTCTTCCTGCACCATTGGTGTGGAAGCAACTACGCAAAATGTTCTTGGCAAAGCTTAAGTCTACGTTTCTGAAGAGGATTTCTAGGGTCTCGTGTTCATCTTGTCCCGCTAGGACTCACCTCCTGTGCATGGACGTTGTTCACAAAATACGAGATCCCTCTTCTCAAAATAAGCTTTTCAATTTCGGGACAAGCCAGCGCGGCGAACTTGATACGGAACGATTTAGAGACAACCCAGCGCAATACAATCCTCCATCAACTCCAAACGTGAGCTTTTCCGAGTTGTAACCCGAGTATGGAGCTAGGCCGGAGCACCAATTATTCATGCGCCTTAGTATGTGTTTTTTCTGGGGTTCCATGCATTTGTTTCATGTGTCTGTCTAGTTGGGTGTGGGTTTTGAAGGTTTTTCCGCATATTTGGCAGACTACTTTACCCGCTTCTAAGCTGCGTATGGGTTCCTCATGCAAAGGAGGTGCTTTAGGCAGAATGGACCGAGTTTTGACTTTTTTACGTTCAACCATAAAAACAGCACTTCATGATAAAGAGAGGGTGACGGTTTTACGTATAGTTTAGCTTAAAATGGAAAAAGTGCTTTTTAGTTTGTTTTTGTTGTTTTTCCAAGTATAAGTATCATGGATTTTATCCATTGGTCGTGTACATCTTTGTTTGGGAATCCAAGGACCAGTTTTTCCATCGTTCCCATAAATAGTGCGGTGAAGAGTTCAGCTATGGTTTGAGCGTCAACATCGGTTCTCATCAGACCTTGTTTCATTTTTTCTTCTACAAATGCTTGAACCGTTTTGACATCTCTTTGGTAATCATCCATGATGATTTTTTTAATTAGGGGATCATGTGAGGCCAAAGCGACTTGTTCGAAATGTCTGTGCAAGTTGCCCTTGTATCTTTCAGTCACCATGCTGTAAACTTCTTCAAACGCTTGCGCTAAATCAGGTTTTTCGGACGCTGTATTGATAATGGTTCTGAGTGTTTGGTGGGTTTGCAGATAAGTTTCTTTCAGGATGTCTTCTTTACTTTTAAAATATGAGTAGAGGGCGCCTTTGCTTACGCCGACTTCTTTGGCGACATCGTCCATTGTTGAATCATGATACCCTTTTTTGGCAAAAACTATGCGAGCGGCTTCGACAATTTTGGATTTGGCTTCTTCTTTGTATTCGGGAACTACTTTAGGCATGATAACCATCATTAAATATAACCAATGCACTTTAAAACATTACTATTAACGACGATAAGTATATTAATTGACTAATAGTCATTATTTTTAAAAAAGCAGTGGTCTAACATGAACTCAAGCAGCACACCCAGCGCAAACTCAAACACATCTAAAAGCGGCTTAAGTTACCCCACTAAAGTTCTACTAACCGTAACCGCCGTTTCGCTACTAGTCAACTATGTGGAAACTATGGTCATTCCAGGAATCCCAGTCATCCAAAAAGATTTATCAACAACAGCAACCGTTGCGTCATGGATTACATCTGCCTTTCTAATTGTCGGAGCTGCAGTTTCGCCGCTGTTCGGAAAACTCGGCGACATCTATGGCAAGAAAAAAATCTTTCTCACAGTCTTACTTTTCTACATTGCAGGAGTAGGATTAGCCGGTTTTTCTCCAAGCATAGACATGCTAATCGCCTCAAGAGCTATTCAAGGCGTGGGCTTTGCCATAATCCCATTAGGCTTAGCTATAATCACTGACATTTTCCCCAAAGAAAGAGTAGCGACTGCTCAAGGCATAATCAGCGGAACCTTCGCCATAGGCGCCGCAGCAGGCCTAGTCATAGGCGCTTATGTTGTACAAGACCTCAGTTGGCATTGGGCTTTTCACACCGCCTTCATACTTAGCATAGTCCTATTCTTCCTTGTCGCAGTAATGCTCAAAAAAGATGTTCCTGGCGAAAAGAGCAAGGTTGACTTAACAGGTGCAACGATACTAATGGCTGGTATAGTTCTCGTGTTGGTATACCTAACAGAGGCACCAACCTTAGGCTGGCTATCCTACGAAAACATTGCATTCCTTATACCAGGCTTAATCTTAACCGTTTACTTCTTTGTCTTTGAAAACAAACGCACCAGCCCGCTTATTCAATTAAGCTTGCTAAAAATCAGGAACGTACTCGTCGCAAACTTGGTTGGCATAATGTCTAGCCTTTCCATGTTTCTAGTGTTCTTTGCTGTCATCTATTACGCTCAGTACCCTGCGCCGTACGGACTGGGACTTGACATTATCACTACGGGACTGACACTTGCACCTGCAACACTCGTAATGCTTGTAGTAGGGCCAATTATGGGTAGACTTGTAACCAGAATAGGACCAAAACCCATACTTGCTCTAGGCGCATCCGTCAGCATCATTGGTCTGCTACTATTCGCTTTCTACAGAGGAACTACAACAGAACTGACCATAGACGTTGCCGTTGCACTCGTCGGACTCGTGTCCCTGATTATACCAATAGTAAACATGATTTCAGTATCAGTGCCCAGAGAAAACACAGCAGTAGGCTTAGGAATGAATACCATGCTGCGAAACCTTGGAGGCGCAATTGGTCCAGTCCTTGCCACCACTATAATGTCAACGTACTATGACACTGTAAAATTACCTGTACCGCCATACGTTATGACGTTTGGAAATAAAACAGCCTTTAACACAATCTTCGGCATAGGCATTGCTTTAATGATATTAATAATTGCCCTAAGCTTAACAATCAAAAACTACACCTTCGCCAAAAACAGCGGCGAAACAAAAAACGCAGAAAATATAGAGACATAAAATTGAATGACACAAACACCCCTCTCCATTTTTATTTTCCAACTTAGAAAACAATTTCTAAGACCCGATTCAGCTTCCGCTGCTCCTATTGGACATTGGCTTAAATGGAGAAAAGCGACGTTCTAGTTGATTTAAGCGCTAAGGAATCTCGGCGCTGATAGGGCCCACTTTTAGCTGGTGAATACTTAACAAGCGAGTAGGGGGAGGGTAGGTCTATTTAGCTAGTGAAACTAGGCCTAAAAAGAGGACAGAGGTAGGTCAAACAAGCCTTATATGCCCCTCATGAAAGCAAGCTTTTAAAGTTGAGAAATAAAAAAAGAAAGTTGTTTTTATGGTGGTAATTGTTTTCCGCAGTGAGGACAAAAAGCGGTGTTTGGCTCTACAGGGGCACCACAGTTAGGGCAGTATCGTGTTGCTTGTGTTGGCTGTGCTACTGGTGGTGTAGTAGGTGGAGTATAACCATATGGTTGTGAAGCGTATGGTTGCTGTGGTTGAAGTCTCATGGAGAAGAAGCCTATTGTGGAAAATATCCAAGCGATGAATATCAGTATTAAGCCGACAAAAATTATCGTTAGTATGGCGCCCCACCATAGTAAGGTGCCAGCGGTCGCAAACGATTGTTCTCCTGATTTTTGTGCAAGTACATCGAAAGTTTTTCTTAAGTGCATAGCTGCAAGTAAATAGAATATGAAAGCAACGATTAGAGCTAGGATGAAAACTATTATGCCAACTGCAAAGCCGATTATAGATGCGAAGCCAATTACTAATGCAACGACGGCTACTGCTGCCGCTATTAGAGCGATTATGTAGAATATGACGCCCGTTAGTGAGTTTTGGTAGATTTCGTTGTTTTGATAGTAACTTGCAAGTCCCTTGATACCTATGAGCAGTAGGATTATACCGATGATACCTAATACCGCGCCTGCGTAAGGAACTATGCTGAGTATAAGCAGTATTGAGCCGACGCCAGCTAATGTCTTACTAGATTCTACGTTACTCATTTGACTTTCCCTCAATAAATCGGCATTTATAATGTTTTTGGATAAAAGCTTTTTCAATCAGATTAGCGTTAATTTGATTACAGGCGAACAATAAATAAACCGAATTTCAGTATAAAATACAGAAGTGACAAAAGTGACCATCATTCGGTCTTATAATGAATTATTATCAAAAACTAAAGATGTTATAGTGTTTGGAACCGCTGAGGGCATAATTCACTGGGACATGGAAACTTACATGCCTCCAAACGCAGTGGAGCAACGAAGCCTGCAACTCTCCTTGCTAAGCCGTATTCATCACAAAATGGGCACAGACCCACAAATCGGAAAACTACTCAACGACATACAAGCAAGCCCCGCGTACGAAGCGCTCGGCCAAGCGGAGAAACGCAACATTTACCTGATCAACAAAAGCTATCGAGAACAAAATAGTTTGCCTGAAAAACTCGTGGCTGAGCTTGCCAAGCAAGAAGCAGTAACAGTAAACGTTTGGAAAAAAGCTAAAGCCCAAAAAAACTTCAGCCTCTTCAAAGCGGACTTACAAAAACTTTTAGATTTAAGCAAGCGAGCGGCAGAAATCCTCATGAAGGTTAAGGAAACCAAAACGCCATATGAAGCGTTGATTGATAACTTTGAGCCTAAAATGACTACGGATCAGATTACGGCAACATTTAACCAACTCCAAGGCGGCTTGAAACAGCTGATAAGCAAGATCCAAGCCAGCTCAAACAAGTCAGATACAGCAATACTTTATCAGCCAGTTCCAGCAGAGAACCAACGCCAAATTACACAACTCTTAACAAAAACATTAGGTTACGACACTGCCTCTCCTGCGGCACATGGGAGAATTGATGAGACAGAACACCCATTTACCACAGGCTACTACGATGATGTACGCATAACGACTCATTATTACCCAAGCAATTATGCGAGCTCAATCTTCTCTGTACTTCATGAGAGTGGACATGCGCTCTATGAGCAGAACCTTAACCCAAAATGGAAATATCAACCAATAGGCTCCACATGCTCCTATGGAATACATGAGTCGCAATCACGCTTTTATGAAAACGTAATTGGCCGCTCGAAAGAGTTTTGGACAAGCTTTATGCCTAAACTTAAAAAAGCAGCTCCCAGCCTTGCAAACGTTGAATTAGACAAGTTCTTCAGAGCTATCAACAAGGTTGAGTTTTCAAAAATCCGCATTGAAGCCGACGAGGTAACATACAACTTGCATGTGATTATTCGTTTTGAAATTGAAAGAGACCTTTTCGCCGATAAAATCGCAGTCAACGAACTCCCTGAGGCTTGGAACCAGAAATATGCTGATTATCTAGGCGTAAAAGTTGAAGATGACTCTGAAGGAGTAATGCAGGACACACATTGGGCAAGCGGCTTATACGGTTATTTCCCAAGCTACGCACTTGGCAACATTTACAGTGGACAAATAACCGCTACAATCAGCAAAGATCTGCCGGATTGGCGCAATCAACTTGCATCGGGAAAACTAAACCACGTTAACGATTGGCTAAAGAGAAACATTCACAGCCAAGGAGACCTCTATGACCCAGAAGAACTAATCAAAAAAGCGACTGGCAGAAACCTGAATTCTGAACTTTACCTGCAATACTTAAATGAAAAATACAGTAACATTTACGGATTTTAAGCAGACGGTTTCTTAGTCAATTCCTTGTACAGGTATATTATAACGTAGGCTGCGATTGCGCCGATGAATAGGTAAACGCCAGTGTAACCGACAATTGCATTATAAATGTTGGCGCCGTACAGGAACAGCAAAAAACCAAGTATGAATATTCCTAAGCATGCCCAGTTAATCCAAGACATCCGATTCCTCATAGGATGCATTCAATAAAACTTCAAGGTATATAGATTTACCGCTGGATCTTTTCCCTGAGGAGCAAGTTGTTTCAGCTGCCCCAAAGAAAAAAACATTAAACGACAACCTGCCGCTAAAACCACCTTAGCCCTCCTTAATACTGTTCCAAGCTTCCGACACTTTTATATATAAGATAGGATACAGAGAGCACTGAGGCTAAAAAATGTCGGGAGCAGATGTCAAAAAACCAGAAACTCGAGAAGAATTTGTTAAAATGTTGAATGAAGCGGCGAAAAAAGAAGGCGGCTCAAAAAATAAGCCGACAAAACCGACAGTTGTCGGAACAGCAAAAGAAATGGACATTCACAGGGATACACTTTACACGTGGTTAAAAGAGTTCAATGTCGATTTCAAAGAGATTGTTGACCATATGCCGACAATGGTTGCCAAGGGCGCTGAAGAAAATTCAGGAAGCACTTACTTAATCGGTGAATCTCTGGTTGGAGAAGGAAACGAAGTTGCACACATCGACCTGATGATAGGTGACAAGAATGGCCCAGTTGGCCAAGCATTCGCTAATGGCATGACAAGTTTATCAGCCGGTCATACGCCACTGCTGGCAGTAATAAGACCGAACTTGCCGCCGAAACCCCACACGCTAATAGTGCCTAAAGTAACCATTAAGAACATGGAGGACACAGGAAAAATTTTTGGTCCAGCACAAGCAGCAGTTGCCAAAGCTATCGCTGATTCTGCAGAAGAGGGAATTATTCCCGCAGACAAACTTGATGACTGGGTTATAATTTGCAGCGTATTTGTTCATCCGCAAGCAAGCGATTACCGAAGAATATACCAGTATAATTATGGCGCAACAAAAATGGCGCTTCAACGAGCATTAAAGAATTACCCATCACAGGAAAAGATAATTTATGAGAAAGACCGCGCAAAGCATCCGATAATGGGCTTTAAAGTTCCACGCTTATGGAGACCACCATACCTGCAGATTTCTATGGATGCACCTGAGCTTGAGAAAACCAAAAAAATCCTCGCTCAACTTCCAGGAAGTGACAGAATCATCATTGAAGCCGGAACACCACTAATCAAACGTTACGGAACAAGAGTAATCAGCGACCTGAGACAAGTAGCGAAAGACTCGTTCATAGTTGCAGACCTAAAAACCCTTGACGTTGGAAAAGTCGAAGTAGACATAGCATATGAAGACACCGCAGACGCAGTGGTTGCTGCTGGATTGGCGCCTCCTGAAACTCTTGATGCGTTCGTTCATGAAGCCAAAAGACTTGGAATATACGCGGTTATAGACATGCTAAATGTTGAAGATGTTCTTGGAAAACTTGAGTCACTCAAAGAGTTCCCAGACGTCGTAATATTGCACCGAGGAATAGATCAAGAAAGCGGAAGAACCTGCGGACTTGAACGTATAAAAATAATACGCCAAGCTTTCCCAAACAAGAAATTCCTAATAGCGGTTGCAGGCGGAATAGTACCAGAAACAGCCAAAGAAGCTTTAGAGCAAGGTGCTGACATCCTAATCGTCGGAAGATACGTAACACAATCAAAAGACATTGAACGCTCAGTAAGAGACTTCCTTGAGCTAACACCAAGCATGCGAGAAGACATCGACTTATTCAGAGTCCACACAGAATAAGCTTGAACCCCGAGCGCAAACTCGCTCAATTTTTTCTTTCATTTGTCTTCTTTTTTTTATTTGCTACCCAACAGGATCAAAAAGTGTTTTTCTATTTTTCGAATAAGCCAAAACACCGGCTGCCTTAACGCTTACCTGCTGCCTATTTGGAATAAGTTATAGCTGTTTTTAATTTTAAGATATTATTCACTTTTCAGTTACCCCGCAATTGAGGGGATAAGCCTTTTCTAGATGGTTTATTAGGCGTAAACATTCCTCTGTGCAGTTATTTAACATGCAAAAGCAACCATTTTCATGTTGAAAAGCGAAGGCGTCACTTCTATGTTGAAGTATGTTAAATCATATTTGGGGCATATTAGAAGCATATCGTAGACCGGGAGGGTAGGTTGTAAGAGCAAACACGACCCGCCCTATAGGGTACCCTACTATTTGTGACAAAATTCCACCATAAAAAGGGCATGCACCTTGATGCTTTAACGGAACAGTTTCAGAGCCAAAAAGGCGACTAAGAAAATCACGGCGGTTATGACGAACATTGGAACATAATTCAGGTGAAAAGCAAGGAAAGGCCCGAGAAAAGCGCCCAGTGCGGATCCTAACCCGACCATTCCATCGAAAAGCCCTGCCTTGCCCTGCGGTATAACCTCCATTGACAGCGAAAGCATCATGATGTAGTACATGGCATATGCAAATCCAATAAAAATCAGCAGGACGCCCGTCATGATCTTAGGTGAAAAATGCAATAGAATAACCCCGACCAGTATGAAGATGATTATGCTACGTGAAAGCACAAAACGGGGCATCTGCTTTCTTATATCCATTGACTGCGCCCGGCGACCAATCAGGAAGTAACCTGTCGTCCCCCCAACGGAGTTTAAAATATACGCAACATAAACCCAACTTGTCGACAAACCTAAACCGTGCCTAAGAAAGATCGGCAAAGGCGTAAAGAACAGGCTTGTCGCAAGAGCAAACAAAACTATTGCTACGACGAACCCAGCGAAACTTTCCTCCTTAAGCGAACCATCCCACCGCAGACCATCCATAAGCCTCGATGAACCCTCAAAACCACGATTAGCATAATCCATCTTCCTCTCAATGCCGACCAGCCGCCTCTCGAAAATCATCAATGGATCCGCAACTAGCAGCACCGCCAGAATCAACGCCACTACGCTTAGGCCACTGCATAGATAAAACGTGTAGATCGACAGCACAGAGAAGCTAAGAGTAGACGCAAACATGAATATCCCCATAGCCAAGCCGACAATTGTGCCAATTTCGGTGATACCCTCATAAAACCCGAAAGTTCTCTCCCAATTATTGCGGCTGTAATGCTCAGTGACAAGAACGTTCTTCGGCGATTCATGCGCCACATGAAGCATCTGCATAGCCACATACAAGGCAACAAAGAAAATTAGATTCTGAGCGAAGGGAAGCGTCATAAGGAAAAGAATCGTGGCTATCGATGCGAAAGAAAGAAGAATGAAGATTTTGTAGTGACGGGTAGCATCGCAGAGGTACCCCCAGAGGAACGAAGCAGGGATCGAGCAAAAGATCGCTATTGAAGTCATAACGCCCAGAGCAAGCAGCGGCCCACCCAAGATACTGGTATTCTTGAACGCCACGACATAGAGCGGTATGAAGACCGTTAACAATCCGAAAGCCATGTCATGGAAGAAGAACCCTAGCCGCCACATAGCCAAAGAACGGCTTCAAAGATGCATTAAAGCTTTTGCATGAAAAATACTAAGTTGTTTGAAAAGCAGGCATAGAGCTAAAATTTTTCATAAATCCTTATCGGGTAATCTGTGGAGACATCTCCCGCAACCAATTTCTTTTTTTACAACAGGAAAGCCAAAATTCAAGTACCCATCTTATTTTTATACTTGCTGAAAAAGATAACATCAGTCACGTAATTGTAGTGGGAATGATGAGTTAGATGCTTAAGCATGAACGACTCGGCAGGAGTAACCAAGACTCCGTTGCAATTGGTCTATGCGGAGAGATGTATTCTGGGAAAGACACAGCCGCTGATTACATTGTTTCAAAATACGGTTTTAGGAAATTTAGTTACAGCACTGATGTTTTAAAGCCAATAATCTCTTTTTGTCAAGGAAAAGAGACACGAGAAGTATACATTAATCTTGGCGCTTCGCTTGACAAAGTGTTTGGAGACTTTTGTCTTGACTCGCTTTTGCACAGAAGAATTAGCCAAGAAGCCAGCAAAAAAGTAGTAATTCCAAATATTAGGCTCTTTAACAATGTTGACTACTGGAAGAACGCGAGCGGCTTTGAGTTTTACTTAATTCTTGTGTTAGCAGAACAGAGGTTGAGGCTCAGCAGGTGGATGAAGCTATTGTCTGAGAAACCTTTGCACGAATATGACAAGGCGCTCAAGACCAAAGAGGATTTTGAGATTTTAAATAGGAAGGACTTGGAGGAGACGGATTTGTTTAATTTACTGCATAACCGAAAATTCGACTTTACAATTGTCAACAACTCGGATTTAATGAACTTGTACGTTCAAATTGATACAATAATGAAGGTTATTGAAAAAAAGCCTACTTGATTTTCCCTCCTAAAAAATGAACACCAAAAGAGCTAGTCAGATGATTTCCCAATTAAAATTTTTACCAAACTTTCGGTATTTATGAGTTCATCGCTTATATAGATAATGAACTGAATATTAAGCGAGGTCATCAAGTTGGACTCTGCGGAAATGTTTGTTGCAATTGTAGGTTTGTCAGCTGCAACCTTAGTGATATTGTGTGCTATCTATTTAGATTACAGAGTCAAATCTAAGAGGCTGACCCTAATTGGCAGAGGCATCTGGAAGATAGAGTATGACCAAACAAGACAGAAAAACGCTGTTCTTGCCGGTTCGGCTTTAATAGCAATGGGGATATCAATTCTTGTCGGAACCTTCTCACCTGGTGGGGTTTGGTCCAGAATAGAGTTATCAGTAGGGTTAGCTCTTATAATGGTTGGAGGCATGTTTGTCGCAAATCATCTATTTAGGGACTGTCGCATGAATGCTAGCCAGAAGTGAAACAATGGATTCTTTCTTTGATGTTGTAATAGTCGGCGCCGGTCCTTCCGGCTTAATGGCTGCATATGAGCTTAGTTCTAAAACTAGATGCTCCATATGCATAATGGACATGGGAACTGAAGTTTCCTCAAGAGAGTGCGGACTCATAACTTATGGAAAATGTCAAAGATGTGAAACTTGCAAGGTTGTTCACGGTTTTGCTGGGGCTGGTCTTTTTTCGGACGGAAAGCTTTGTTTATCTAACAAAGTTGGTGAGCGATTGGGGGATACGAACAAATTTACTCCTGCCCTCGTCAAAACAGTTGACAAATTCCTCGGGGTTCAGGCTCAGGAAAAACAAAGTTCAAAGAAACATGCCGATCGAATGAAGAAGATTGCAGATGAGGCAGGATTAGGTTTAGAACTTTATCCGGTGAAGGCAATACCGCATAAAGAATCCGTAGGTTTTCTTTCGGGATTACAGAGAGAAATCTACGCACGAAGGGTTACTTTCTATGCTAACGCCTATGTCTCAGAGTTTCATAAACTTCCTTCGGGAGAATGGGAGACTGTTGCAAAAAAGCAAGGCGGAAATTTCATTATTCGATCTCGCTTTCTTCTCATAGGGATAGGAAAATCTGGATCTCGGTGGCTGATTGAACAGCTTTCTAAGCTAGGAGTAGAATCGAAGCCAACGGCTTTCTATTTTGGGGTTCGAATAGAAACCAAACGAGAAATAATGAATAATGTTATGAGATTATCATACAACCCGAAGTTCTTCGCTGGAAAAGATGGTCCTTTTTATGTAAAGTCCCACTGCTTCGCGGAGGGCGGGTGCGTAATCGCCTATGTCTATGATGGCATAATAGTGGCTGGAGGGTTCACTGACAACACAAATAATACAAGTTTCTCTGTGCTGGTAAAGCATAACCCTCCTTTTCCCTTTCGTACAGTCGACTATTCGCGCTGGATGTGTGAGCTGATCAATCATTTAGGAAAGAACAAAGTTATTCTTCAAAGATTGGGCGATTTTAAAGAGGGAAGAGCGTCAAAAAGGATTGATATTGAGAACAATCTTGTTACGCCTACAATGAAAGATTATTCCCTTTATAATCTGTCATCTTTCTTTGAGAAGAACATCCGTTTTGTGATTCTGGATTTCATCAAAAAACTTGATTGTCTCTGCTCTGGTCTGGACAAGGAGTCAACACTTGTTTATGGTCCTGCTTCTGAGTGGGTTGTCGACAGAATCTCTCTTAACAGTGAGATGGAGACAATTTGCGAGAACCTGTACGTGATAGGTGATGGATCCGGAGCAACGCAGGGGATCGTTGCAGCCGCCTCGACTGGACTCATAGCTGCACAGAGCGTAGCAGATAAAATTTCAAAGACTGTTATCTAATGAATTCTTGATATTCCATGTTCTTATAATCCGAGCAGTAGTTTCCCAATTAACAATCCCAATATTGCAATAACGATAGTAATGATTGTGAGGAACTGTGTATAGAAGCGGTCGACCTTTTTGGTAAGTTGAGTTTTCATCTCTTTAAAGTCGTCGCTGAGCGCCTTTAAACCACTCTCGGGCAAGATTTCTTTCACGACATCAGGAATATGATCAGAACGTTGGAATGCACCACTATACACTTCGGCAGTGCTTTGAGTAGTTTCGAATTCTATTGTTGCGAAAGTCTTATTGTAGGTGAGGATCACGGGTCTATCTGTCAAATTATAGAGCAGACAGAATAGTCTACCTTTATATCCAGGATCGATTTGCGGTTCATTGTTCAAAACCAATCCCTTCATCGCCAGGCTAAATCTTAAACCAAACCGGGCAATCAAATTTTCTGGAATGTTGACTTTCTCTTGGGTGCAAACTACAACGAGGTCGTGCGCTGGAATCTCTAAGTATGGCGCTGTTTTTTCATCCAGTTTATAATATTGCCCCCCTCTTAGATACTCATCCCCTAATCGCAGGTCATATGATGCAGGTTTCAAAGAATCAGGTTGGAAATCTTCAACTAGCGGTGGATCGATGTTGACTCGATTTAATATCTCACTCTTTGTTAGAATTGGCATTATTATCAACCAAAATGACGTTCATCTGAAGATGAATTTAAGTCTTTTTGGTCTCAAATCGTCCGAGGTTCTCTAAAATTCTGGAATATTATATTCAAAAAATGTTGATGGCAATGCTTAAGAAAGATTGTGATCCACTCAGATACATGAATCCTCGCGAAAACAGGAAACTGAAACGTTCTTTCTATGAAAACGATCCGTTTACTGTCTGTAAGGATATGCTGGGCAAGTTAATCGTTAATCAAAGTAATTGTGGCATAATGACTGGCGAGATCGTTGAAACAGAAGTATACATTGGACCAGATGACAAGGCTTCGCATGCCTATTGTAATAAGAGAACAAAGAGAACGTCAGTGCAATTTGGGGAAAGGGGGCACGCATACATTTTCAGGGTGTATGGAATGTACAATTGTTTTTGTGCTGTTGTTGGACCTCCTTATGTACCTGCAGTTGTTCTGGTCAGAGCCGTGAGACCCATTGATGGGATTGACTTTATGAGAAAGAACCGCAGATTAAGCGCGGGTGCTCCTATTCACAAGTTAACTAATGGACCCTCAAAATTCTGCCAGGCCTATGGAATCACAGATGAGCTTAACGGTATCGATCTTCTTGGACAGAAACTATTTTTATGCGAACAAGAACAGTCAGAATTTAAAATTGCCACCTCAGCGAGAGTTGGAATTGATTATGCTGAGGAATACAAAGATGTCTGTTGGAGGTTCTACAAGGAAGGTGACATCTTTGTGTCAAAAGTAATCACAAAGAGAGACGCAAAACATTAGACTTGGAAACTAAGTTTAGGGTCGAGGGCACGGAAAACTCATGTGATGCTTAAAACAGCGCCGACCAGCCAAGCTTGACTCTACTCCTTCATTTTGTCTAATTCTATTAACAGCCAGAATGGCTTAAGGCTCCTTGTCATCAATTTCTCTTTGGGAAAATTAATCTACACTACTATTATCCTCGACATAAGAGAGCATTTAAGTTTTTAAAAAAATATTCCGTCCTAAATGTGTACTAAACTCCTTATGTAAACTAAACTTAATCAGCGAGATGATATGTCTCACATTATTTCGCGTTTAAGCGAGATTGTGGCTGTTGAAACAAAATGGACTCATGATATCTTTAAAAGCTAAGCTCTAGATTAAGTAATTTATTAAATTGAATTTGTTGGGATAGCGGGAGTGAATATGGCTAAAAAGAGAAATACTGCCGATTCGCCCAGTTTGGAAGTTTTTAATAGAGTCGGACCGGCTGAAGAAAAAAAAGAAATCGGCGATCTAATTAAGGAATTGCTAGCGCCTCGTAAGACAATACGAGATGCTGTTCATAAGGATATTTTTGTGACTCACCTAGAAACAGCCATCATAGATACTCAGACATTTCAAAGGCTTCGTCGACTTAAACAACTTGGTTTAACAAACTTGGTTTACCCCTCCGCAAATCACACGAGGCTTGAGCATTCCATAGGGACATTGTTTATGGCTGAGAATATGATTTGCAAAATAAACCTAAATCCATATCCAGAAATTAGAATAGAAGAAGACGATCGGTTCATCATAAGACTTTGCGCGCTTCTTCATGATGTTGGTAACCTTCCGTTTGGACATACGTTAGAGGACGAAGGCGGGCTTTTTGATTCACAATGGTCACAAGATAGACTTACCTATTTTCTTGGAGATAACTCGGAGATAGGTAAGGCAATTATCGAGAATCGCTTACTGCGCAAACTTTCTGACCTTGGTCAATCAAGGTTTAATCCAAATAATGTCCTTATCGAAATCCGAAAGACGCTCAAAAGCATTGAAGAGAAAAAAGTTTCTGATCTGGCACGACCTTACATTGCGGATATCGTTGGTAACACGCTATGTGCGGATCTACTTGATTACTCCAGGCGAGACATATACTTTACTGGGTTAACCGCAGGGTACGATGATAGACTCCTGTCTTATCTATTCGTGACAAAGTTTAACGGAAAATATAGACTTGTCCTCAGACTCATAAAACCTAAAAAGGGTCAAATCCGGAGAGATGTTCTATCTGAATTAATGGACCTACTTAGACTCAGGTATTCTCTTTCTGAGAAAGTATATTATCACAAGACAAAAATGATTGCCTCTGGGATGCTGATTTCAGCCGTCACGTCGATGACCGAGGAGATGAAACTAAGCGAAGATAATCTGTACACTAAGGACGATGACACATTGCTTGAATATTTGTACTCAAATGGAAATCAAATTGCGAAGCACTTAATCAATCGCTTAAGAGAGAGAAAATTGTACAAAACGGTTTACGATTTGTCATATAGCCAGGAAGGAATCACTCAAAGTGAATACCAACGGAAAAATGAAATTATTCAGGAGCTTCACAATCCCACGATTCGATACGAGAAAGAAAGAATGCTAGAAAGGATGAGTGCAGGTTCAACATTCGTTAGAAACAATCCAGGGTCGATACTCATTTACTGTCCAAGTTCAAAGATGGGTCTGAAAGAAATCAAGGCATTGGTTAACTGGGGAATGGGTGAGCATGATATAGGACCGCTTACCAAAATTAAAGATGAAAGGATAAGAGGCGAAATAAAAACATCAATAACCGACAAGCACAGAGAATTGTGGAGAATGCTCGTTATAGTCGACCCTGAGATACCTGACATCGAAAAATGTTACATACGGGGTGATTGCGAAGACTTATTTGGGCTCCCGAGTGGTTCTAAGGAATACGGGGTTAAACCCTACACTCACTATGTAGATAGACTTGCTATTAGGTGGGAACAGGAAAACGGTAATGACCTTCTAAGAAAGGAAATCGAGGCAGTTAAGTTGCAACTATTAACTCGTGGTCTTGAAGGGAGCAAGGTATTATCGTTTGATGATTTTTGTCATCAAATTCAAAACTTGAGGAGTCAAGAAAAAAGAGACTGATAACTTTCTTAATCCCGACGTCTCAATAAGAAAAACAGTAAATGTTGGGATTAAGAAAGAATTGTCAAAACGCTTTGCCTGGTACGATCCAATAGCAAAGTTTCAACGTGATATTTTCTGTTCTGTATTTGTACCGTATCATTTATTTTATTTTGTTTCAATGAGGCCAACAGTATGCAATACAATTCTTGAAATACATCATCCCGGCTAATGATCTTGGGCATAATAAACTCTTTGTGAGATTTCCCTTTGGAAATATTGCAGCCTTTTGTCAAAAATCTGCCTTCAGAAAATGCCGATTCAAAAATAACGCAGTCCCATAGTGGTAGGTCATTAACTAAACGGAACCTAAGCACATCATAAGAAACTTGATACAAAGCACTGAGATAACGAAGTCCACTTATGGAAGGCAGCAACTTTTCACTTGCAATCAATGAACAAACAGAAAAACTTGGCACAAGAATCTCTCTTGCAATTCTGCACGCGAATTCTTCCTGCACCCAGTAATTTGAGTCTTGAAATGCAAACTCTCTTCTTGGGGGATCAACTTCGATATTAAAGAAGAATGTATGGCCCATTTCATGAGCAATCGCAAAACGTTTTTTAAAAGGATGTATGTTTTCACGTACCTTAATTGTGAATCCACCATTTTCAGGGATCAAGATTCCGTCGACTGAAATTTCGGTTTCCATAATATTTCTAATTTTTCGGAGAGGAGCAATCGGTTTGAGATCGACCGGAATCTCTTGATTTGTATGCTTAATAAGATCACTAACAATTAACAGAATTGCATTTCTAACTTCCCTCAGTGCTAAGTCCGGCGAGCCCCAAAACAAATCTTTTGATAAGTATTTTTTTTGGGCCCACTCAATGGCAGGGTCAAGACTTCTATTCGTCTTTCCTTCCACCTCTGTTTAGGGTCTCTATTGTTGTCTTGTTCTTTTTTCTTCCCTTTGACTTAATTGAGGTTTCAAGGTCAGAACCCGTAAGGAGAGCTGCAAAGTGAGGTAACTCTTGTTTCGTCAGTTCTATTGCACTTACAGGCTTGGAAAAAATTATAAGCACCGACGAGCTACCTGGAACCAACGAACTTCCAGAAATAGTAGATATTGACACTCCTGAATCAGTTTTTATTTTCATAGTCATCGGAGATTGACTATATGCTGTTTAAACGGTAAGGTTTGCCCTTTCCTTTCGAAAGATTTTTCGGGAGAAATTAGCCCCTCTTCTTCGAGCAGTTTCGAAATTAGGGGAAAAATTAATAGACTAAGTCTAAACTTGAGTCTATTGATAAGAATGAAATTTACTTGGAGAGGCAAGTGGCGAGAAGGAGAAATAACCGTAGAGGCAGAAACACGTGAAGAACTCGAAAGGGCTCTGCATGAACTACTCTTGGTCAAACAAGAAACGCGGGAAGCCCAAACAAACGATGAAAAGTTTCCTCATCTGCCAACGGGACTAGGCTGTTCAGATGCGATAAGGGCCCTTTTCCAAACTGATTGGGGTCGACTTTCCCCAAGATCAATGGCTGAGATTAACTCTGCACTAGAAGCAAATACAGTGCATTTGACTAAGGGAAGTCTTTCGGGAACGCTCACATTGATGACTAAAAGAGAAGAACTTGAAAGACTCAAGAAGAAAGGAAAATGGGTTTATAGCTTAAGATCGGAGCAAACGTAGGCTTCCTATCGCACACTATGCAGTAGTGTCTTATGATGAGAGCATTTTGGTCTTGAAATTTTGAAAGTTTCATCCAAGTAAGTAACTATCATTTCTCTGAAATGACAATCAGGGACCTCCGAAGACAACTATAAGGTTTCACTTTACTGAGATAAATCCTTAATAGAGAGACCATCCAACTTCATACTCCGCTGGAGAGTTAATCAGCAAAATGGCAAAATTTAAGGTAATAGTATCTGATCCAGAGGCTGGAACTTCAAAAGTTGTTGAGCTTGAAGAAGCACGGGCAGCACCGTTCATCGGTAGAAGAATTGGGGAAATAATAGATGGCACAGTAGTAGATTTACCAGCGCATAAAGTGCAAATAAGGGGCGGCTCGGACAAAGACGGCATCCCAATGAGAGGAAACGTTCATGGTGGTGTCCGCCGAAACGTGGTGCTTAGCGGTGGAGTAGGCTTTAGCCCAAAGAAAAAGGGAGAAAGAAAACGTAAAACAGTTCGGGGAAGCACAATAACAGATGAAATTGTTCAGATTAACATGAAAATTGTTGAAAAACCAGCCGCAAAAGCAACTGAAGCTAAAGCTCAACCAGTTGCAAAATGAGCACAAGTTTGACTGAGCTCATGCTTAAACCTTATAAACTCCTATAGTTCTTTCATGATTCATCAAATTTATTTAAAGAAGAGAATAAGATGAGTGACACCAGTAAAGCCTTACCTAAGCAGCCAGAAGTCAACATTGGTTCTTTTGCTTTATAGCCTGTGGTTACACAAATTTTTTAAGGATCCAGATGTGGCTGAAGCCCTCATGGGTCACAAGCTCGGAGCATAGTTTCCTTAAGACACAGTACAGCATGGCCATGACCAAGGTAAGAGGCGTAAGGAACGTAGCTTCCTACGTACTATTCAGCATACTTTGCTTGGTTCTTAACCGAGAAGCAGCAGAAAAACTTGGAAGACCAGACAAAGCAGTCTCACCAACATACTTCAACACGTAATATCTGGGCAAGGCAGCGCGCGAAACGTCTTTAAGCTTATATGGATAAACAACTGCGTAAGACTATTTGAGGGGAGTTCGTTCCTGTCGTGGGTTACCATCGCTTCAATTTCAGCCGTAATATCAGCTACTGTAGTTTTGGCTGCTGGATTAATTATTTTGTATTCATTAAGAGAAATTAAAAAAGATACAGTTGCCCAAGCCTTTTCGACCGTATCCTCAATATTGTATGATGAAAAAGTTCGTATGGCTCGTCGTACATTAATAGGAAATTCAGAAAGCGATTTTACTAAATGGACACAAAAAGAAATAGATGACGCAGAAATTGCATGCTTTAATTATGATATTGTTGGAATTATGGTACGCAATAAGATAGTTAACCAAAAAATGGTCATCAAAGAATGGCGTGATTCACTAATAAAATCCTATGAACATGCTCAACCAATGATAACAACTTACAGGAAAAGCAATGGAAATGATTTTTGGGATGATTTTCAATGGTTATACGGCAGAGCTAAAAAAATGAAGCCATCTTAACCTTTTGAGCGCGGCGAAGATAGCGAGTAATTAGAGCAGAGTAGCGCACGTTCTGCAGCGTAGACACCTGCACTTCTCTTTTCCTTTTTTGTTTTGTAGCTTGAGTCAAATTGAAGCCTCAGAAGTATAAGCCCATCGTTTCTTGAGGCCAAAGAGTTTGAAAATTGAATTGATAGAAACCAAACATAACCCACAACTCATGACCACAATGCAGCAGCGAACAGCGCAAGCCAACCTTTTTGGAAAAGAGATTCACAGGGGATGTTGATGCTAATAACTAACGCAGGCGTTTGTCTTTTGAAATGCTAGATGGTAGAGCACCACCCGAATATACTGCATACTGTGCCAAGTAAACAAAAGGAATTTAAGGAAAGTAGTTGGTTTATTGAACTGCGTGAAGAAGCGTTATGTCTAATATGTCTGAAAGCGAACCTAGAAAAAGTGTCACCATACCTCGTCAACCCGAAGCAAACATCGGCACCATAGGTCATGTAGACCATGGGAAAACAACGTTGGTGCAAGCGTTAACTGGCGTTTGGGCGTCAAGGCACAGTGAAGAACTAAAAAGAGGCATCACCATAAAACTGGGCTATGCGGACATGCCTATTTACAAGTGCCCAAAATGTGAGCCGCCCAAAAACTACACAAATAAGCCCTATTGTGAAAACTGTAATTCTGAAGCAGAATTTGTTCGAGCTATAAGTTTTGTTGACGCACCTGGGCACGAAGCGTTAATGGCCACTATGCTTTCAGGCGCAGCCATAATGGATGGCGCAATTTTGGTTATTGCAGCTGATGAGCCGTGTCCTCAACCGCAGACAAGAGAGCATCTTGCAGCCGCTGAAGTAAGCGGCATACAGAATCTAATTATTGTACAGAACAAGATTGACATTGTAGATGAGAAAAGAGCGCTAGAAAGCTATAAAGAAATCAAAAACTTCGTTAAAGGCACAGTAGCGGAGAAGGCACCGATTATTCCAATCTCTGCCCAGCGTGGAATAAACATTGACGTACTCCTTAATGCTATTGAAGCAGTTATTCCTACGCCCAAACGGGATGAAACTAAGCCGCCGCTCATGTACATTATTCGCTCTTTTGACGTTAACAAACCAGGAACCACTATCGATGAGCTAGAAGGCGGCATCGTCGGCGGAACAATAGCTCAAGGGAAATTTGCTGTTGGAGAAGAAATAGAAATTCGCCCAGGCATCAGCGTTGAAAGAGAAGGCAAAACCGTTTACGACCCATTAATCAGCGAGATATGTAGTTTGCACGCTGGCGAACGAACCGTGAAAGAAGCCACATGTGGAGGCCTAGTTGGAGTAGGAACATTACTTGACCCCTCCTATTCAAAGGCAGACGGCTTAACAGGCAGCATTGCTGGAAAAGCAGGAATGCTTCCGCCAACATTGACAGAGCTTACTTTGGAAACACACGTTTTGGAACGTGCAGTGGGAACAAAAGAACTTTTGAAGGTTGAAAAATTTAATCCCGATGAAGTGTTGCTGCTTCATATAGGTGCAGCTGTAAACGTTGGAAAAATCGTTTCAATAAAGCAAAATGTGATTAAAGTAAAGTTGACCAGGCCGATTTGTGCATTGCCAGATTCCAGAGTTGCCATCAGCAGGAAAATTACTGCCCGTTGGAGACTCATTGGATTCGGACTTATCGTAAAGTAAGTAACTAAGCTTATTCCGTCGGTTTTATTATGCCGTTTTTCTTTAGGAAATCGTGTGCTTTTTGCAATACGTCCTTAGCATTTTTAAAAGTTAGTTTTTCCATGGCATGCTGGTAATCTAGCCAAGCATAGCCTATGTGCTCGAAAGATAACTCCACTTTATCGGTGTATGCTTCCATTAGGAAGAATACAACTTCTTTATGGATTGTTAAGCCTTGTCTCCTGTAAAAGTAAGCGATTACTTCTCTGAAACCATCTAGGAATTGGGCCTCAGTTATGCTTGTTTCCTCTTTTAGTTCACGGATAACTGTTTCTTTTTCGCTTTCATTAGGTTCAACGTTGCCCTTAACAAAATCCCAATGCCCCGCTGCATAATTAAGAAGAAGATATTTTGTCGCATCATCCTTTTTTATGAATACTACAGCGCCACACGATCTCTCGCGGAGCATACATACACCTAACTGTTGCTCAATTCATTTGCTCAAGGTATTTAAACTAATAGTAATTTTAAGACTATGCTACACCTATCAACTGAAATAAAAGTTATGAGCGAAATGTTTTAAGCATGCAAAAAATAACTTTTTTAGGAAACAGGAGCCATGCCAAGTGTCAGCTTCACCAAAGAGAAATGATGCGTTAAAAGTTATCTTAGATTCAAACGCATTATTTGTTCCGCTTGAGTTTAAACTTGATATTTTCGTTGAAGTCGAGCATCTATTAAATCGGAATGTTGATTTTGTTTTGCTTTCGCCTGTTAAACGTGAACTTGAATTGCTGACCACTAAGGATTCGCCTAAAATTCGCAGGCAAGCTGTTTACGCGTTGAAGTTTGCTGAAAAATGCAAGTACGTTGCGGTTGATGAAGGTGAAAAGTTATCGACTGACGATGTTATAGTTAAGGTTGCTAAAGCTTGGAATTCGCCTGTGTTCACCAACGATAGGCAACTACGGAGGAAGCTAAGAGATATAAGTGTGCCAGTGATTTATGTGAGACAAAAATCGCGTCTAGAGATTGACGGGTTGATATAACTATGTTTAAGCTCATAACACTACAGGACACTATCCGTATTCCGCCCGAAACCTTCGGCAACCCTTTAGAAAAAGTTGGTCGTGAACAGGTTAAGCAGAAGTATGAGGGAGTTGTAGATGAGGAATTAGGGTACGTCATCGCAGTTACAACAATTGAAGTAAGCCCTATTGGCAAGATAATTGCCGGCGACGGAGCAACCTATCATAAGGTGTCTTTTTCTCTGTTAACGTTCTACCCGATAATTCAAGAAGTTGTAGAAGGAGATGTGGTTGAAATCGCAGATTTCGGCGCTTTCGTACGCATCGGACCAGTAGACGCGTTACTTCATGTTTCACAACTTATGGACGATTACATCTCTTATGACGAAAAACAAGGAGTGTTGCTGGGGAAAGAAACTAAAAGAAAACTAACAGCAAGCGATCAAGTGCGTGTTAGAATAACTGCGGTTTCGCTTGGTAGAGCGGGAAGCTCAGGAAAAATCGGTGTCACCGCTAGGCAACCGTTCTTAGGTAAACTTGAATGGTTAAAGGAGACAGCTGAGGCACCTGCAAAGAAACAAGCGGAAAGCAAAGAAAAAGCTGGTTAATGGGAGTAAATTGTAATGAGTGAAAAAGCATGTATTAACTGTCATTTTATAACTAAAGAAAACGTATGCCCTAAATGTAGGTCCACAAGTTTTAGCGAAGACTACAGCGGCTTAGTTGTCATGTTTGACCCTGATAACTCAGTTATTGCAAAAGCCATGAACATAAAAGAGAAAGGCAGATACGCGTTAAAAGTGCGCTAAGCGGCTTTTTTAGGCGTAGAACGGTAACTTCATACGACTCTAAAACTGTTTGTTCACTAAGGTTGAAACGATGACTATAGTCTACACTTTAACACCAGAGCTCCGAACGAAATTCAAAGAACCATTCGGCACCTTAATTCAAGGCTCATTTGATAAAACAATGGGTAAAATGAAAGAGTTAGTGGACAAGGAGAAACCGCCAAAGGTAATTTCAGTTGGAGATGTAGTTTCCCGCAACCTTCACGAGTACAACATCCACCCACAACTAACAATTATTGACACTAAATTTCTCAGAAACCAAAACATGCCCGAAAAAGTCTCAGTAAAAAAAACAGTCCATGTGAATAATCCCAGAGGAACAATCACTGAAGAAGCAATTTTTGCAATCAAGGAAGCCCTAGAAAAAAATGAACATACGCACATAGTCGTTGACGGGGAGGAAGATTTACTTACACTCATAGCCGTTTTATGCGCTCCAGAAAACGCTATTGTAGTTTATGGACAACCGTATTCGGGCATAGTTGTTGTCAAAGTTACTCCAGAAAAAAAGGCTCAGGCTAAGGAGTTTCTGAAAGCTATGAAACCCTTCGAAAAGCTAAATAAGAAGAAAACTGTATGAACTTACGCCTTAAGTGAATATTAATGCAAATCAAAATAGAATCAACCAAGAATAACCCGCTTCTGAAAAGGAAAGAAGTAGGCTTCACTATTATTCAAGGTCCAAAAGAAAAAACTCCTCCGAGGCTAGAAGTAAAAAAAGCCCTAGCCACTGAAATGAAAATTGGCGACGAAGTAGTTTTCGTTAAAAGAATGCACACAAAAACGGGAACGAACATCACACAAGGAGTTGCTAACGTGTACCAAACAGTTGAGCAGGCTAAAGTAGTAGAACCCGAATACATCAGGAAACGTAACAGTCCACCTGAAAAGCCTAAAGAAGAGGCGACAGCATAATGTCCAAGAAAGTACCACCAAAGAAAGAAGACAAACCAGCAGCAGCGCCAAAGGAAGAGGCGAAACCAGCGGCAACCGCGGAAGCAGCGCCAAAACCGCAAAAAGCTGAGAAAGCAAAACATGAAAAGAAGCACCGAGAAGAAAAGGGAGTTCATGCAATGTACAAAGTTGAAGATAACAAGGTTAGTAGAGCACGCCCAACCTGCGAGCGTTGTGGAGCAGGATACTTCATGGCAGATCACCATGACAGGTACACTTGTGGTCACTGCGGTTTTACTCGTTACAAACAGAAATAAACAGTTTTAAATCTCCCTTTTACGATTAGGTTCTGATGACCCGAAATGCTTAGAATTAACGTCGTAATAACCAGTATTACTGCTGAACGCTTTTGGGATATAAGGAAGCCAATCCCGCCAATTCAGATAAATACTAACATTAACGTTGTTGGTATGGAAAAGAAACAGGATGAATCTTTGGAAGTACCGTTTGTCCTGTCAATCGCGTTTAATCCATCTATCGCTCAAATGAGTCTAAAAGGGAATGCTTACGTTACCGGCGAGAAAAACGAAATTGAAAAAACTCTCAAAGACTATGAACAAAAAAAGCCGCCACCACAAATAATTATTCAATCAGTATCCAACGTTGTCTTCATTGAATCAGTGCTCATATCAAGAATATTAAATATTCCGCCGCCGGTTCCGCTACCGCAGATTCCTGAAGCTGGAAAACAGCCAAGCTCTAAACCTGAAGGAAGAGACTACAGCGCTTAACTATTCAATCCCCTTTTAATCCTTCCTAATTTTAAAACTCAAAGCGCTAGTTATAGAACCATATCAATACGCTGTATACAAAAGCATCAACAAAACAAATTAAAAAAAGTAAAAAATGGTTTATTTTAGCGGCACATACATTGATGAACGTGATGCGCCGATACCTGGTGTTCCATGCCTAACGGGTTTGTTAGTTATTGCGAATTCGCCTAGGTAATGCCCGATCATTTCAGGTTTAATTTCGACGTTAACGAATTCTTTGCCGTTGTGTATCTGAATTTTTATGCCAACCATTTCTGGCAGAATAATGAGGTCACGTACGTGAGTTTTAAGGTTGACTTCTTTGCCTTGTTTTTGGGCTTCTTTAGCTTCACGAAGCTTCTCCAGCAGTATGCGCTGTTCAGGAGTTAAACCGCGTTGTAGGCTTCGTCTTTGTCGTGAAGGAAGCAGGTTAATGAATTCATCCATAGACATGCTTATCAAACTGCTCAAATTGTGTCCGCGGTAACTAAATTCTTTGGGCATTTTTCATCTTCACCTTAAACTCATATTAAACGCTATAAACCTTCTGCCAATTCTTAGCGGATTGCGCGTTTCTTTTTCTGTCCTGGACCTCGTGCAGCGATCAACCCGACTTTTTGTCCTGGTGGAGCACCATGTGAAGTTGTTGTGCATCTGCGAGCGCTTCGTTTGCTGCTACCATATGGATGGCATGCTGGAACCATTTTGCGTCCGCTAACTCGCGGATACTTGTGGCCTTTAGCTTTCATTAGATGGAACATCGATCCTGCTTTCAGGAAAGGCTTCTCGATTCTTCCAGCTGCGGAGACTACGCCTACAGTTGTTAAGCAGTAGTCATTAACGTATCTTGTTCTTCCAGAAGGCAAACGTATCATTGTGCCTTGTGGAGTGTGACCGACAACAGTGGCGTAGGTGCCTGAAGACTTCGCCATTTTGCCGCCGTCTCCTGGACGGAGTTCTAAATCGCAAACTATAGTTCCTTCAGGTACTTTTCCTAAAGGAAGAATGTTGCCTATTTCGGCTGGAGCTTTTCCGCCGTAGCAAATTTGTTGTCCTATGAAAAGGCCTTCAGGGACAACTGTGTAGCAGGATAAGCCATTTTCAAATTTAACCAGTGACAGGGGTGCGCCGCTTCCAGGATTATGTACAAGAGCTTCCACTTTGCCGACTAATGAAGCCTCAAAAGATTCTTTGGGTGCTATTGTAGGGTACTTTGCGGGAGCAACTCGTTTGTGGGTTGAAGCCCGCCAGTTTTGTCCACCGCGACCGCGTCTTTGAACACGAATTCGTTTTCCCATAAGTCATGCCTTCTGTTAATTTACAATATTCCAAGTTTAATGGCGACGTCTGAAGCCTTGAATTCAGGGGTAAGCTTCACAAAGGCTTTTTTCTCGCCTTGAGGAGTGATTAGCAGATTTACTTTGCTTACTTTAACTTCATAAAGTTCCTCAACAGCGTGTTTCACGTCGCTTTTTCCTGCTTTTAAGTTAACTACGAATATGAGTTTGTTATCCCGTTCAACCATTAAGCTTGCGGATTCAGTCATTAACGGGTAAGATATAACTTCGTTGCTGTCCATTATGCACTTTCTCCTTCGCCGTAGAGTTTATCTAATCTTTCAATAGCGCCATTGGTCCATAACGTTAATCGCCCTGGATGAGTTCCTGGCGCCAACATTTCAGTATTAAGATTGGCAACCGTAGTAACGTCAACGCCTGGAACATTACTTGCAGCGTTCACTAAGCCTTTATTCTCAACCACCACAATAAGCGGTCCAACGGCTTGCTTCATTTTTCTTCCTCTATGCTTGCCCTTGCCTGCGCGGATTTTTCGGCTGTCCCGCACTCGGGTAATGTCTTGTATGATACCTAAGCTTGTGAGGGTTTCCTCGACTTCTTTAGCCTTCGTTAAACCTTCAATAGCGTTGTCAACTATCAAGGGTATCTTGAGGACATTTTCGATCTTGTGACCGCGTGAAGCCACTGTGTCTTTTTGCGCAGTAGCTGCAATCGCTGAAAATAATGCTAGTTTAGCCTCTTTCTTTGGTATGCTTTTTAGGATTTTCTTTTCAGCTCTTGGCGGGTGAGGTTGCCTTCCTTTAACTGTGCTTGGAGCAAAAGCTGCTCTTCCACTGCCACCTTTGATGCGGGGAACTCTTGCAATTGCGCTGCCTGTTCCGCGTGATTCTGCAGTGGTTCTTTTTCCAGCCATAGGATCTCTGCCTTGCGGTTGTATACTGCTGGATTGTATGGCTAGCACTGCACGTTTTATTACGTCTGGTCTTAGCGGTGTTGAGAATATTTTGGGAAGTGTTATTTTCCCTGTTGATTCGCCTTTTAAGTCAAAAATCTCTGCTTTTTTTTGTTTAGCCATGGCTTTTCAACCTATTTTCCTTGTGGAGATTCCAGCGATACATATGTGATTTGTGGTGCTGCCTCAGGGATTTCTCTGGGCGGGCGTGCAGGAACACGCAAGCGAATTTGGCGTTTTTCTGTTCCGGGGATGCTGCCTTCGATTAGTATGTATGGTCCTTTTACTTCCCCATATCGGATGTATCCGCCTTTAACTGTTACTTCTTTGCCGTCCTTGCCGATTTTTAGTATGCGTTTGTTGAATTCTATGCGTTGGTGATAGCCCATCTGTCCTGCTCTTGGGATTGAGTACATTAGGTGGTGCGGATTCCATGGACCTAAAGTGGCGATGCCGCGTTTTGTTTTTCTTCCCTTGTGCTGCAGGATGGTTACTCCCCAACGTTTTACTGGTCCTTGGAAGCCTTTTCCAGCTGTGATTCCTCCAATGTCTATGTATTGTCCGTCTTTGAATACTTCTTCAGGTGCTACCGTTTTGCCTATAAGTTGCTTGGCATATTCAAACTGCTGCTGAATTGTGCCTCCGCCGATTTGGATTTCAGATGTTTCAGGCTTTTTCTTTGAGAGGCTGGTTTGAGATGGTTGAGTTGCTGTGATGACTCGGATTGCGGATGTTACGTTGAGGTTTTGCTGGATTTTCTCAAGCATCGCTTCGGTGTTAAAGTTTTCTGGAAGAACCAGGGTTCGGTCAAGGATTGCTGGCGGCTCTTTCATCCATGCTTCCGAAATGTTCTGGAGTCCATAGGGTGTTTTGGTGTAAGTTCGCATGCCACAGACAAGTATAGGTGGCGTTTCTAGTATGGTTGCGGCTTTCATGACTTCTTTTCCAAAGTGAGGTGAACGTTTACGGTCTTCAATAGTGAAGACATAAGTCATGCCTGCCTTGTAGGCTGAAAAACCTAAAAGTTTTGGAGAATCAGATTTTATTTCTGGCCAATAACGGATTCGCGCAACTGGTTTTTTAGCGCGTTTCCTAGGTAAATAAGCAAGTGAACCATGTTTTGGAGCATGAGTTTTACGATGTCCCATTCTACTTCAGCTTCGCGCCCTAAGCAAATAGAAAATAACGTTATAAACGTTACCATTAAAAATAAGAAAGCAAGGCACATTTAAGTGTCCAGCCAAATTTGTTGATCTTTGAGCAGTTGGGGTTTATGGGTTGATTATTTTTCGGGTCGGCTTTTGACTTAGGCATTTACGAGTTGTCCCGATGCTCTTCGCTAGTTTCAATTTTGTTATAGAAATTCAGTTGCTAAATTGATACCCTATCCCGCCTTCTTGATCACAGAATTCAGGTGCGCAATTTCCAGTCAGAACAGTTTTTTTATTTAACAGGTTCCTTTTCATGGAGATGAAACCCAGACTTTTTTAGAGTCAAATGCAACTTTGTTTTAGGCTGGAAATGTTTTTACACTGCAGAAGCAACGTTGTATTCAAGCCGGGGTGGCAGAGTGGTTAATGCGCTGGCCTTCCTCGCAATCAATGTGTGAGGACCAGATTCGAGATCCAACATTGCACAAAGTGGGCAAGCCAGCCAGTGGGCCTCGTGCTCGCAAGGGTTCGAATCCCTTCCCCGGCGCCATTTTATTATGCTGTTTTGCTGAAGCATGGGGCCTAAAAGCTAAAGGAGTACTTTACGTAATAATGGCTGCTCTTCGATGTGATTTATTAGATAATGTAGAGGCAAAAGAAACAGAGCTAACTCTTGTGCGCAAAGGCTTAAGAATTGAACCAAACCTGTTGGCAAGAATAATAAAAGAAATGGATTCCTACAATCGCAAATGCAAGTAACCGTATTTACAGTAATTGGGGTCGAATCCTTTCCTATTTGCAATTATTTAGCTCAGAATTAATACCCGAGGATGAGTCATAGATTTCCAAAACATTTTTCTACTTAAAAGTAGGGAGTTATAAAGAATGGTAGAAAATACAGTAAAGAATACTAATCCGATCTGGATAAGCCGAGAATTCGCAAGATGCAGTGGCTGCCGCAAATGCGAAATCGCCTGCTCTCTGCATCATGAAAATAAAATCTGGCCTGAAGCGTCGAGAGTTCGCGTGTTTATGCTTGTTCCAGGCGCAGAATTTCCACACTTATGCACGCAGTGCGAGGACTATCCATGCGTTGAGGCTTGCCCGTTCAAAGCTCTTGCCGTAAACAAAGAAACCAGCGCTGTCACCGTTAACGTGGATAAGTGCACGGGCTGTGGCAAATGCATTGATGCCTGTCCAGGTAAAGTTCCGCATGTTCACCCTCAGAGTAAGAAGATTTTGATCTGTGACCTGTGTGGCGGCGACCCGCAGTGCACCAAAGTCTGCCAGGAAGGCGGCTGGAACTGCTTAAAAGCCGTTGACCGTGAAGATCACGAGTTCAAGCTTTATGCGCGTACTCCTGAGGAGACTGCTAGAAACCTTGCCATTAAGTTGTACGGCGAAAAAGCGGAGGAATTCCTTTAATGCTCGGTTACGCTGGAAAATTCTTAGAAGTAGACCTTTCAAAATCAAGCTTCAAAAACACAACGCTTCCCGAAGAATGGCTTAAAGACTATATGGGAGGAAGAGCGCTAGCCGCAAAAATCCTAAGCGAAAGGCTCATCCACAAATGGGAGAACGTTGACCCGCTTGGACCTGAAAACATCCTGCTTTTTATGCCCGGACCTTTCACGGGGTATTTCCCAGGCGGCAGAACCTGCGTAACAGGCAAATCACCACAAAGCAACGGTACGGTAGGCTCCACGGTTGGCGGCGAATTCGGGGTGGAACTTCGATGCGCAGGTTACGACGGCATAATCGTCTCAGGAAAAGCTGAGAAACCAGTTTACCTATTCATTAAGGATTCTGATGTGGAGCTCAGGGATGCCAGCAGCATCTGGGGCAAAGAGGGCAAACAAACTGACGCTTTGTTGAACCGTGAATGCCGACGCTTGTTGGCTGAGCGTTATCCGCATGTGGGTGTTTGGAAGGAGCCAGCTAAACTGTATATTGGACCTGCTGGTGAACGGAAAGTTCGCACATCGGTTGTTGTGGCTAAGTGGACTCATGCGGCTGGCTACGGTGGCTACGGCGCAGTTATGGGGTCAAAAAACCTCAAAGCAGTGGCGGTTAAAGGCACAGGGCCGCTGCCTGAAGCCGCAGATTTGGAGAAAATCAAGCAAATGATTGATGATGTCTGCAAAGGTTCTTACGCTAACGTGTTGTGGCGCAGATGGGGAACTGGTGGAGGTGGCTATAGTTTCGGCGCTGAAACCAGTTCTGAGCCTGTTCGCAATTGGCAGGAAGAGTGGCATGACCAAAGGAGCTACGGCGTGGATCAGTTTGAGAACAAAGTTTGGGTAAAACCTGCATGGAGCGATTTCGGGTGCCCCACAAACTGCTTGAAAATTAGCTGCATCCGCTCAGGCAAATACAAAGGCGCCATAACGGATAATCCTGATTATGAGTTGCAGGCTTTTCTGGGTCCAAATTTGGGTTTGTTTACGCCTGAAGAGAACGTGTACTTGTCCTCGCTTATTGAAGATTTAGGCATGTGCGGCATCCAAGCAGGAAGCGTCATGGGTTTCGCGGCTGAACTGTTCCAACGCGGTATCTTAACCAAGGCTGAACTGGATGGTTTAGAGTTGAAATGGGGCGACGTTGACGCTTTTGCCGCTTTGGCAAAGAAAATCGCGTACAGAGAAGGCATAGGTGACTTGCTGGCTGAAGGCACATACCGAGCAGCACTTAAGCTTGGAAAATTGAAAGGCAAAAACCTCCTGCCTTACACTGTGACTAGCAAAGGCATCAGTATCGGCGCGCACGGCATCCGAAGCGGAAGAGACTTCTCACGAGAAATAGGCTACGCCTGCAGCGTACAGGGCGGCGACCACTCATCCATGACTGACTTGCCCATCGACGGATGGGGCAGTGAGATTTGGCAAATATTCAACGATTCAGCAGTAATGTGCATTTTCACTTCATTTAGCATATCGCCAAACTTTAGATATGAATTCTACAATGCAGTCACAGGTAAAAGCTTAAGTCGCAAAGGATGGCTAAACGGCGGCGGAATGAAAACGCTACAGATACAGCGTGCTCTTCTGCTTCTCGGCGGACCTGACTTAAAATGGAACCCGAAAGTTGACGATGACAACCCAGAGAGGTTCTACGAGCCTCTGCCTTCAGGACCCTGCAAGGGACAAGCCGCTGACAAGGCAAGCGTGAAACAGAAAGTGCGGCAATACTATGAGCAAGCAGGATGGGACCAAAACGGCATACCTACGTCCGAGACACTAAGTAAGCTAAAAATAGAATTTGTTGATAAAAGCTTGAGCAGACTAAGAAGCTAAATCTCCAAAAGAATGCAAAATTTTCGGAAAATTATGCACTCTAACCCATAATTGTTGGGTGTGCATCTTCTTCATTAATGTGATGCATAACATGGATCGCTAACCCTGTGGCGGCGCCTGCAGAAAGCCCTAAAAGCAAATTGTTAAGAGGCGCATACTGCCTGACCAACCCTAAAACTACAAGTGCATCAAAAACCAACGCAACTGCCAAGTAACCAACGCACCACATTTTAACGCTCATTCCTCTAGGCTTGTTTATGCCAATGCCACCTAACAAGCCGAACATAACCAAGAAGCCAATTAAAGCATAGATCCAATCGTAACTCAAGCCTTTTCACCTGTCAGTCTGGCTTATGTTCATTTAGAGCTTTATTAGCTTATCGAATACAAGCCTCAGATAAAGATGCATTATCGTTAATCCAGTACATAATTACCGTTAGGTTTTTTTACCTTCATATGAGAATCTTAACTACCTTAAGGATGTGGATGCGTTAACAAAATTCGACGCGGGACAATGCCATAAATGGGCTCAACTTTTGCTTGCAAGGCAACAAAAGCTCAATCAAGCCTTAACTGCAATAACAGAAGAAGACTTTGATTTAGCAAAGCGGTTGTTTTCTCAAATTTTTATCGGAGTAAACGGCGGCAAACAAGCTGATCCGGGCATGGCTGGTTCACTCTTGTATCACATGGCGATGGTTACAAAGATGGAATCGGAAACACACGTGCTTATTGATGAGTTGCATGTAGACTTACCTGACATATCCCTAAAACTTAGCAAGATTTACAGTGATTTTGAATCTGACGTGAAAGAGCTGACCAAGGAAGTTACGCCTTTTACCGTAGACTTTCAGGAAATAGCCTCAACCCCACATCTTGGAACAGTAGAAAAAATCAACCTTTTTACAGGTTTAACCAAAGAAAACAAAGCACTGGAAAGCCTGCTAGACAACAAGAACCCCGAGGCGTCTGCTGCACTAAAAAAATTGTTCCGTTCCTGGACCGAGCAGATCATACGGATGCGTTTAATCCAAGAATACGAAACAATAAAGGGTTTACTAGTTACAGCTGAACTGGCAAAAAGTATCGGCGTGCCAGCGCTTGAGAATGCAATGGAAAGGTTGCAGGACAAGTTCGGTCAAGAAACCGTTGACATAGCTCTTGACGTGACGCTTAAAGTTGGCATGAAAAGAGAAAAACTGCAATCAATCATGTTAAGCGACCACTTCATAAATTACACCATGGACATAGATACATTGGACGGGCACATGGAGTTTTTGAATTGCCCGATTTTTGGAAGCCACAAATATGCCGAGGAAAAATACGGTATAAACTCTCAGGCAACTGCTCTTTTTTGTACCCATTTCTGTTTTGCTCATGCCAAAGCAATGCTGGACACAGTTCTTCCTTTCCCATTTACATTGTGGCAGCCTAAACGAATAGCGACACATGGCAACTGCGAGTTTTACCTAAAACTTTCATACTCGCCTGCGGCAAAGGCGTCTGAACGGTTTATTCCGCTTGTTATGTCATGGAACATCACGCGCGAATGCAACATGAAATGTTCCCATTGCTACATTAACGCTACAGAGAAAAAACTTAACAGTGAATTAACCACTCAAGAAGCCAAAAACCTCATGGATCAAATCTACCAAGTTAGTGCACCACTGTTAATACTAAGTGGCGGTGAACCTCTCTTGCGCCAAGACATTTTTGAACTCATAAGCTACGGCTCAAAGAAAGGTTTGAAGATGGGGCTAGGAAGCAACGGAAGCCTCATTGATGAGGCAGTGGCAAGAAAACTCAAGGATGCCGGTATAGCCACTGTTTCAATCAGCTTGGATTCCAATATTCCAGCTCAGCATGACGAGTTCAGAGGAGTGGCGGGCGCGTGGGAGAAAGCGGTCGAAGCCTGTAAGGCTTTGAGGAAAAACAATGTGCTTGTTCAAGTCAACACAACGTTAACCCAGCAGAACTACAATCAGATAGACGACATAATGTCATTGGCTGAGAGCATAGGCGTTGAAAACTTCCATTTGTTTTTCCTTGTTCCGACAGGTCGAGGCACAAAATTAAACGATATTTCCCCAGAAAAATACGAGGAAATGATTACAAAAACATTTGCAAAAACCGCCAATCACAAGCTAAACGTGAGACCTTCCTGTGCACCGCAGTTTATGCGAATCGCCAAAGACATGGGCTTAGATATGAGACAGTGGATTCGCGGTTGTATCGCAGGATTATACTATTGCCGCATTTACCCCAACGGAGACGTAACACCCTGCCCGTACCTGCCAATTAAACTGGGGAATGTACGGGAAAAAAGCTTTAAAGAAATATGGTTCAACTCAAAAGTCTTCAACGATTTAAGGGATCCTAATTCGCTGAAGGGCAAATGCGGGGCCTGTGAATACCGCTTCTTATGTGGTGGCTGCCGAGCCCGCGCCTATGGTCTCTCTAATGATTTTATAGATTTCTGCGGAGACCTCCATGAACCTACAGAGTTAAAAAGCGATTATCTAACTGAAGATCCATGGTGCGTCTACCAGCCAAAAACAACTCGCAAAGCCACAAATTAAAGAAGCTGAGGAAACAGTTGCCCAAGCTTGTGTAACTTCGGATTCTCCGCTTGTAAATAAGACACTAAAAGAAGCACGTGTGCATGAGGAAACAGGCATGTGGGTTTTAGTGATTAAAAGAGGAGAGAAATGTTTGCGTCCTCGAGCAGACTCAAAAATCCAAGTTGGCGACGTATTGGTTGCTTCAGGATACGCTGAAGGCGCTGATGACTTAAAGAAGCTTGCTTCCCCAGCCCAAACGTGCAATGTAGAATAGTTAGCATCTTTATTTCAGATTCATTAATACTATAAGTCAGTAAGCACCATTCATAATGAAATCAGTTTATCGTTGGTTAAAGAGAAGCGAGGGAAAAGAACGTTTACCTGCCCGAATCCTGCATGTAGGAAAACCTTCAGTGCAACACTTAAAACCTTAAATTTACAGCAGGATCCAGCACAGACATATGCCGCCTGCCCATTCTGTTTAACAAAAATAACTGAAGTGCAAATAGAAGCCAGTAATAAACCAGAAAAAACACAAGTTGAAACAATTCTCTCTAAAGAGAAGCCAAATAGAAGCAAAGAAAAACCATCCGCCTGCCATTATCACCTGGGCTACTTAAGTGAACGAGAAAAAAATCAGCAAATCCCTGATGAATGCATCATTTGCCAAGATATTGTTGAATGCATGCTTAGAAAAATGAGAACTTAATTGAAATAACATTTCATTTTTTCGCGAGAAAGATATTTAGAATTAAAAAAATGAAAGAATAAAGATAGGAAAAATAATGTAATTTATTTCTTTTTCTTGGTTGTTTTTTCTTCGGTGGCAGGTGCTTCATCCGTTTTGACTGGCGCTGACTCTTCTACTTTTGGTTCTTCTTTTTTCTCTTCAATTTCGGTTGTTATTTCTTCAATTGGTTTTGGAGGCGGTGTTGTTGCCATTGTCCAGCCTATCCATGCACCAATCGCCAGAATAGCGATAAATGCTATGGACACAAGAACCAGTACTGCATCTAGCCTGACAGAGGTCCCATTAAGTTTGAACACCTGTTGAGGAACACTTACTAGAATGACGTAGCCTACAGCGACTATAACGCATACAGCAAGTATTGCTCCACCTATTCCTTGATCTTTGCTAACCATTTAAGTCACCACTTTATAGCCATTTATTATGTCAAGCAATTTAAAGTTTGTCATGGTTTTAAGCGTGTCCGCGTTTATGTTGTTCCCATTTCCCAAGTTGAAAGGTACTTTTTCTGTTCAGCGGTAAGTTCGTCGATATTTACTCCCATCGTTTTCAGTTTTAGCTCGGCAACTTTTTCGTCAATTTCTTTTGGGACGGTGAAGACTTTTGACATTAACTTCGCTGTTTTAGCTATGTATTCTGAGCATAACGCCTGGTTAGCGAATGACATGTCCATGACTTCGGATGGGTGCCCTTCTGCCGCGGCCAAGTTTACTAGTCTGCCTTCGGCTAAAAGGTAGAGTTTTCTGCCGTCTTTTAGTGTGTACTCTTCTAGGTTGGGTCGCATTGTTCTTTTAGCGGTTGACAGTGAGTCTAAATCTTTTATGTTTACTTCCACGTTAAAGTGCCCACTGTTAGCCATTATGGCGCCGTCCTTCATTTTTTGCATATGCTCTTTTCGTATTACACTGATGTCTCCTGTGGCAGTTACAAATATGTCACCTATAGCCGCTGCTTCAGCTATTGGCATAACACGCAAACCGTTCATTACTGCTTCCAACGCGCGAGTAGGCTGGACTTCTGTTACTATAACGTTGGCGCCTAAGCCTTGAGCTCGCATGGCTATGCCTCTTGAGCACCAACCGTAACCGCAAACTACAAAGTTTTTGCCTGCTATCAATATGTTTGTGGCTCTTAGGATGCCGTCAATTGTGCTTTGCCCTGTTCCATATCGGTTATCGAAGAGGTATTTTGTGTACGCATCGTTTACCGCTACGATTGGGTATTTGAGGCTGCCGTCTCTTTCCATTGCTCTTAGGCGGATTACGCCTGTCGTGGTTTCTTCTGTTCCACCTTTAACATCTTTCAGTTGTGCTTGACGTTTGCTATGTAGCGTACCGACCAAGTCTGCTCCGTCGTCTAGAGTTATGGATGGCTTGTAATCTAACACTTTGTCTATGCACTTGTAGTATTCTTCGGTATTTTGTCCTCTCCAAGCAAAAACATGAAGACCCTTATCTGCCAAAGCTGCGGCGACATCATCTTGGGTTGAGAGCGGGTTGGAACCGCATAACGCGATTTTGGCTCCTCCAGCAATTAATGCTTGCACTAGGACGGCTGTTTCTTTAGTAACGTGGAGGCATGCGCCCAAAGTTAAGCCTTTTAATGGTTTTTCTTTTTCAAACCTGCTTTTAATCAGGTTTAATACGGGCATATGACGTGATGCCCATTCAATCTGTAAATGACCTTGCGGTGCTAAACTTTTATCTTTAACCTGGAATTCTTCCATAAATATTCCTTCTTTTTAGGAAGAGTATGTCTTCTACCTATTTAGAATTTACTTTAAGTTAAGGGCATTAAAATCAGGGGATGGCACATAACTCGGTTTATGGACTGGAAAAAGTTTAATTACAACTCGTCAAAAGCTAACAGTAAGAAGGCTGTATGATTGAAGGAACCTTTTGCCAAATTTATCAAAGCCAATTTGGGACCCAAAACGTTACTAATTACGTGTGGATTGCCTGGAACTTGGAAAACAGAAACCTCAGAGGAAATCTCAAAAATCAAAGGGTACCCCATTCTCCGAAGCGATTTAATCCGCTTAGAAGTTTTAAAGAATAAGGATGTTTTTGACGCAAAAGTCGCAGGAAACATGAATAAACGCTTATCTGTCTATGATGAAGTCTTTCGAAGAGCAGACGATCTTGCTAAGAAAACTGTTCCCGGCATTATTTTGGATGCAACCTTTGTTGCTCAAGATTTAAGGCGGCGAGCGGCTGAAATTGCAGCGAAACATAACATGACGTTTGTTATTCTGCAAACGAGCTGTCCTGAAGAAGTATCGATCGCTAGGATTGAGCGACGTACAAAAGAGAAGTATGAGTCAAACGCTTTAACAGTAGAAGCATACCTTGCTAATAAGAGCAAGTTTGAACCAGTTGACATTGATGACCTAAAGAAAAGGTATCCGACACTTAAGATAATACATTTAACAGTTGACACCTGCCATGATAACTCTGAGGACTGGTACGTTATAGGGATGGAAAAAAGGTAACGGGGACACAGTTCGATAATGATAATCGACTTGCATATTCACTCCAACGCTTCAGACGGAAAGTTAACTGTTCAAGATATTTTTAAGGAAGCAAAAAACCGAAACATTGGTTTCATGTCGATTACGGATCACGATTCTATTGGCTGTCAAACTCAAGCCATTGGAACTGCAAAAAAAGAGCACATTCGATATGTTACTGGAGTCGAGCTAAACATAACCTTTGTCCACCCAAAGTACCATGAAGGCAAAGCTGTTTCTCTGGATTTCTTAGGCTACCAATTTGATGCCAACAATAAGGCGCTGGAAAGCAAACTTGAGACGATGGCAAAATATCGAGAAGAAAGAGCGGCAAAAATCCTTGACAACCTAAATGCGGAATTTAAAAAAGAACACATTGCAGCATTAACTAAGGATGATTTGAGGAAGATTGAAGAGTCGGTTGACGGAGTGCTTGGCAGACCCCACATCGCAGATTATTTAGTAAAGAAGAACATCGTTAAAACACGACAAGAAGCCTTTGATAAATACCTTGTAAAGTGTGATGCCCCAAAGTACCCGCTTTACTTGGAAGAAGCGTCAAAACTTGTCAAGGGCGCTGGCGGAAAATTGGTTTTGGCTCATCCTAACGATCCGCATGGAACTTCGCTAGTTGCATTAACTAAATCGTTAGTTGAGCAAACGGAAATTATCCGAGAAAAAATGTTACCGTACATTGACGGCGTTGAATGCTGGCACTCGAGAAACACGGCTGAAACAACAAACCACTATGTAGCATTCGCAAAGGAACACGGGTTAATCATGACAGGTGGAAGCGATTGCCACCAAAAACCAATCATTATGGGTACAGTTCAAGTTCCTGATTGGGTAGCTAACCAATTCGTATAATTGAATGATTGTTTACAGGTTTTTCGCGTAGTCGACGACAAGTTTGAAGTAGGCTTGTGCTTCTTTTGTTGCGGCTATTTTTTCTTCGCTGCTAACGTTGGGGTCGTCAAGTTTGAAGCTGATTACTTTACCACGTACATACGCTCTATAGCACTTGTAAAATGGGAGCAGCTTTGTTAATTGTTGGTCTTTAGAGTACAGTATGTATCTTTCTATGAAATAAGCTGACAAATCAGGCCGCTGTTGAAAATCTAGATCCATATCTAAAAAGGACACATCTGAAGCTACGTCAGAGTATCTGAAGCGATCGTTGAATTCTATGGCATCAAAAATGCAGATTTTGTCTGTAATAAAGATGTTTCCTGAATGCAAATCGCCATGGCAGTCTCTAATTTTGCCGTTTTTTATTCTGTTTTCAAAAAGCGGCTTATTCTTCTCCATAAAGTTGTTGACTCTGTTTTGAATAAATTTGTACTCAGCGACCGGGATTGTTTGGTTGACGTATTTTTGGGTTTGCGAGAAATTTTCGTCCCAGTTAGTCTTTATGATTTTAAGGGAACCGTACTCTTTTATTTCGGTGCTTGTTTGTGCTTTGGAATGAAATTGCGCGATTTTTTTTGCTATCTCGTCAATTGTTTTATCGTCCACTTTGTTCTCGTTAAGGAGCACTGTCATTATTTTTTCTTGGGGCAAGCGCTTCATCTTTAAGGCATATTCAACTGTTTCGCCAACACCGTTTATCTTGATAATATTTGATTTGTTGATGGGCACGACTTCAAGATAGATGTCTGGGCAAAGTCGACTATTGAGCTCTAACTCTTTTTCGCAGAAGAACCGCCGTTTTTCAAGTGTAGAAAAGTCTAGAAAACCAAAGTTTACGGGTTTTTTGACTTTGTAAACAAAATTTTTGGTTAAGAAGACAAAGGATATGTGTGTTTGGATTAATTCGATTTTGCCTGGGTCTTCCGGGTAAGCTTCTGGACCAAGAAGAGCGTCTACCACTGGTTTTTGGGCTTGCATCTGTTATGTTTCTTCCCTTGAGGTGTATACTCTTGTGAAAGCCATCCAATAAATATAGGGTATATCTATTTTAAGCGGTTACTTGATTGAGATATAACGAGGGGATAGAGAGTGAAGAGCGACAAGCTAAAGGACCTTAAGAAGGCACTCATAAAAAGCGGTTATTCTAGTGACACGATAGAGGAAATAGTTAGGTGGTATTGTTAACTTCTTGAAATTGTTTTACAAAATCTAATACGTCATCAGCATGCTCTTTCGAAATATGCTTATTGAGATACAGTGAATCGGCAATCTCAGAGATTTTAGCTAAAGCATGAACTCTAAAGCCTAGCTTTTCCAAGTTTTCTTTGCCGCCTTGCTCCCGGTTAACAACAACCAGCAAGTGCTTAACATTACCGCCTAGCGCTTGCAGAGGCTTGATTCCTTCAACTTTGGATAAGCCTTCGCTTATGACATCATCGAAGAAAAGGATATTATCGCCTTTGGCTACATCTGCGCCGGCGATTCTGCCTGTAACACCATAGGCTTTTTCCTCTTTCCTAACTACAATACAGGGCAGGTTTACTTTGCAGGCGATACTTGGCACTATTAGCGCGCCTTTAAGTTCAATAGAGGCCAATTTGTCTATTCTGCCAGAAACCATTATTTGCTTAACCTGTTCAGCAGCTAAATCAGCTATAATGCATATTTGTTTTGGTGAAGAAAGTAAACGTGCAAGGTCAATATAGTATGGGCTGATTGCTCCAGACTTAATTTTAAAGCTTCCAAACTTTAAGCATCCAGAAGAGTAGAGAGCATTAGCCACTTTATCGGTAATACTTGACATATCAACCATCATAGAATTCAATACAAACCAGCAAATTTAACCCTTTACCACGAAGAAGGATCAAGTAAAAGTAAGTTAAACGACTAAGTCTGCCATGTCAACACTGCGTTCATAAATCTGCCTAAGGAAAGATACAGCTGCCAGAACTTGAGGCATCAAATCTATAGAGGAATCTTTTGCGACGCGTTCAATATTTGAGTAAGTTGAATCCATTTTTCCTCGGAGGTCGCGTACATGCTCAGCTAAAGAGATGTCTTTAGTTACAAACGCTTTCAACGCTTGCTCATGAGCTTCAAAACAGACAGCTTGCAAATCAACAAGTAATTTCTGCATTTCCCCAGAAAGCTTCACTCCATCGAGTGCTACGGTTTTTGTAGCCACCTGAACACATGCGTCACCTATGCCTTCAATTAAACTTGCAGCCAAACGATAATCTAAACAGTCTATCGGAGTAATCCTTAGCTTCTCACTTAAACGTGGATTTTGAATTATTGTTCGTAAGATTCTAACTAATAAAAAATATAACCTGTTACTTTCGTCATCTCTTGCTATAACACTTTTAGCTAGTTGCAGATCACCACTAACAAAAGAGTTAGTAGCGTCACGAATCATCCCAGCGACAATAGCGTAGTTGCGTTGCAAAATTTTTTCAGGCAAAAATCCAGATGGTTCCAGTAAGCACTGTAAAACTATTGCTGAAGACGTTTCTTCAACAATTTCTAATCCAATCAGTGAAGTAACCGTTGATTTAACCGTGTTTCTAACGTCATAAGCTATTCGGTCCTTTGCCTCAATACGAATCACGTCATAACCAAGCAGATAACGACCAATAATCTCCCGACCCAAGTAAGGACCAACATTTAAAGAAGCAATTCTCGGCTGCTGCTCAACATTGTACTCAGAATCAACAATAAGCTTGCCATCACTAGTTACATTCACACTCACTAAAGCGCCTTTTTTTAAACCATTCTGTTGAGCCCAAGCTCTAGGCAAACAAACAAAAAAAGTGCCGGTTGGTGTTTGTTGAACTTTGCGTAATTCATCCATAATAGTACCCCAGACGAGATATAACATATCTAAACTATAGATCGTTTATATAAACTAAGTTGATTTTGAATAATTAACGATTAATACGTAATCAACGCTACAGTAAACGCTAGCATACTTCACCAATAAAATCAACAGAACCCTTAAACTTCAAAAATTTATTCTGCAAACAAAAAACAGTAAATAACGCAAAAGCATAAGAGCCTAAACATAAAGCATGCACTCACCCACTTGCTAACAAGAACACGATCAAAATGAGCGAAAAAGAAAAACTACAAAAAGCAATCGAAGCAACAATCGCAGCAGGATACCAACTAAACAGCGAAGCCTTTGAATTCTTAAGCCAAAACTCAGACACAACCGATCCAGTTGGCATTATAAACTTAGCACTTCAAAGGATAGCCGGCTTGCAAGAAAAACCGTTCTTTATAGACAAAGTATTCTTAGAAACCTTGGTGCAACAGCTAACAGCACCCGCCACAGAAACACAGCCTCAGCAACAGCAAAACGCCGTAGAGCCACCAGCACCACAGCAAATAAGTACAGTCGAAAGCACTTTTTATCCCTACGCCAAGGACATAAAAGCAAACATTAACATTCTGGAAGATTCAACATGCAAACTTAGCTCCAACGGCACCCTTGAAGAATATCTGGAATATTTCCAGGACAGGTTTAAACGAATCGAACGCTTGCTAAGACAAAGAATCGACGTTAAAGCTGCAACACCAATACTAGAAGCACTCAAATCACCAGCTAAAACAAAACTCAAAATAATCTGTATGATAACAGAAAAAAGAGAATCAAAAAACCAAATGATACTATCAGTTGAAGACTTGCAAGGAAGCACAACTGTCTTAGTGCCTCAAAAAGCACCAGAAGAAGTCCGCAAAAAAGCGCTCCTTCTTTTGCAGGACCAGGTAGTATGCTTGGCAGTGATAAAAACAAGAAGTAACCTTTTCCTAGCTGAGGATATAATTTTCCCTGAAATAGGTAGAAAAACCCAACAAAGAGCCCAAGAACCAGTTTACGCTGTCTTAACATCAGACCTTCACATTGGCAGCACCAAATTCCAAAAAGAAGCATTCAAACGATTCATACTTTGGCTTAAGGGAAAATATGGAAACGAGCAAATGAAGGAAATAGCAAGCAGAGTAAAATACGTATTAATCGCAGGCGACATTGTTGACGGAGTTGGAGTTTACCCCAACCAAGCAAAAGAACTATCCATACGAGATGTTCATAAACAATACAATTTTGCTGCGAAATATCTGGAAAAAATCCCTGAATATATTGAAATAATTATTTCCCCAGGTAATCATGATGCGTCACGCAAAGCTTTACCCCAGCCTGCCATACCTGAAGGCTATTTGATTGGAATGCAAGGTAAAAAGAACATTCATTCTGTTGGGAGCCCATGCCTGTTAAGTCTACATGGTGTAGAAGTTTTAATGTATCATGGTCGCAGTTTAGATGATATTATCGCGGTTATACCTGGAATGGATCATGAGCACCCAGAAAAGGCAATGAGGCTACTTATGCAAAGCCGCCACTTAGCTCCAGTATACGGTGGAAAAACCATGTTGTCCCCAGAAAACCGTGATTACCTAGTTATCGATAGGGTTCCAGACATCTTTCATGCCGGGCATATTCACGTTTTAGGTTACTGCAATTATCGTGGAGTGCTGGTTGTGAATTCAGGCGGTTGGCAAGAACAGACTGATTACATGGAGAAATTAGGGTTGGTTCCTACACCGGGAAAAGTTCCAGTAGTAAACTTGCAAACGTTGGAGACTACTATTCTCTCATTTAACTAATTTTCCAGCGGTTTTTAGCTAGTATCACTTGATCCTTTATGCGAGGATTGCAGGGAATAATCGAGTAAGCTGCCAAATCTGTTATCACTGCCAAATACATCCTTTATGAGGCTTCTTGAAATTTCAAGCCTGATTTTTTTGGTTCTGCCATACCGCCCCATACTTACAACTTTCGCGTTCACAAGTCCCATGGAATCAAGCTCGTTAATTAGCGTGCCTAATCGACGTTGTGTCAGAAGGCCAGCACCCATTTCGCCGCACAGTTCATTGTAAACATCGTATATTTCGCCTGTAGTAGCACTTGGCTTGTTCAAGTGATAGACGCTAAGAAGCACCAGTTTTGAATGCAATGTTAAATTTTTGAGCGCTTCAACCACTCGGTTGTGTTCAATATGCTTTTCTGCTTGACGTACATGCTCTTCTGTAATCAACTTAGCGCCTTGTCGCTCAGCAACTTCTCCAGCGACACGCAACAAATCCAAAGCTCGCCTCGCATCGCCATGTTCTGCAGCAGCCAAAGCTGAGCAAATATTTAATGCTGAATCAGACAAAACTCCTTCGTGGAAAGATAATTTTGAACGTTCAAGAAGAATGTTTCGAAGTTCAGCTGCGTCATATGGCCTGAAAACTAGTTCTTCTTCGCTAAGAGAACTAAAAACTCTAGGATCCAAAAATTCCTTCAAGCGTAGGTCGTTTGATATGCCTATTATCGAAACTTTGCTCTTACTTAGAGTTTCATTTATCCTTGTTAATTCGTACATAAAAGCGTCTCCGCGGTCTTTGATCAGGGCATCAATTTCATCGAGAATTATTATGAAAATTATTCTAGAAGAATCTAAACCTGCTCTGAACCTATCAAACACTTCACCAACAGATAAGCCTGTAAAAGGTATAGCCATACCAAGGTTTTGGCTTAGACTTGCGAAAACTCGGTATTCTGAACCAGTCATTCGGCAATTTATGTAACAAAATTTTACGGGTGCACCATACTCCTTTGCCTTAGATTCTAGATGACTTAATACGTATTTTGTTACCGCGGTCTTTCCGGTTCCAGTTTTTCCATAAATAAAAATGTTAGAGCATCTCGCATCCTTTAGGACTGGCGCAACAGTTTGTCCTAATAATTTTATTTGTTCCTCTCTGTGTGGTAATTTTTCAGGAAGATAATCGGTCCTCAGAACTTCTCTGTCCTTAAACAGCCGAACTCCATTAACGAAGCTTTCGAATACATCGTCTAATATGTTTGGATTTCCCATTACCTATCCCCTCGTTTTCAGAGGTTCAACCGTTATTTCTTGTGGAACAGATAAAGGATGTAGTACAAAAAAATGGTTTTAAAGCACAATTATCCTAAAGAACAATGAAAACATCAGATAACAAATAGGCAAATTGAGAACAAGGCACACCCCAAAGTTTCTACTGGAAAAAATTCTTGGGTTAATGCAAAATTGTCTATTTAGTATAATTAGATAATATACTCTGATAGTTAAGTAATAATTCTTTATATTAATAATTGTTATCAAAGTTTTTAGATAAAATTGCTGCAAATGTTTTTCTTGTGTTTTCTTTACTCCTTTTTTGCTTGAAGGCTTCGACAGGAAACATAGGGGTGCCTGTCTGATGATTTTTAACATGACAAATTATCTTTATGAGTATGGAGACAAAATTTTATTAGAAATAACCTCATGAGATTCTAAGTTAAGTAACCTTTCGAGAGTTTTGTTTTTGGCGGTTCTAAATTTCGTTCACAAAATTGTGAATACATGTCAAATATCATTAAATTTGCCGCTTAATCTATTTGCTTTTGCTTCATATTACATTTTTTTTGTCTCTTTACTGTGAACAAGCCACCCCTACGCTTCTACTGGAAAAGCGGAATCAAGCAATAACTTTAATTTTCCAGTCATTCTGATTTATTGTGAAGCTTGTTATGCCGAACAGAATGAAAATTGTGGCGTTTTCGTAATAATAAGCTGTCTATTGCCTTTTCTACTTTTCAGCCTTCACCATAACAGCTATAAGCTGTGAAGTGTAAAGCTGTGAACAGCCCTTGTGGTGCACACCAAATGCCGGCTCGTAAAATACGCGTTGAGCTGTTCGATAGCGATGGTAATCGATATACTATTGCTTTCGAGGGTCAAGTAACCCGCGATAAAGCTCTACGGCTCTTAGATCTTGTTGAATTGCTAGGCGGTGCACCGGGCGAGGGTCCGACCGTAGGCACAGGTGCTTCTTTACAAAATCGCATGCTTTCACGTTTTGAAAAAGTTCAGTTAGTGATTCAGAAAAGTTTTCCGTTGATTTGGTTTTCTTCAAAGGATATCCAGTCCGTTTATGAGCAGGAGCTTAAGGAGCCAGTTAGTCTTAGTACCGTTTCAACCTATCTTTCTAGGATGACAAGTAAAGGTATACTTTTAAGGACTGGTGGATCAAATAATTTAAAGTATAAAACTGCAAACATTTCTCAGGCAACCATAAAGCAAAGAATAAAGTGACTTAGGCTGCTAAGTTACGCAAGCATAAAATAAATTTAGTATCTAAGGATTAATTTGCGAGTATTTAGGTAGAGTACAATTGGGTAGGAGTAAAGAAGTAGATCGCGTTGGAAGGGAACATAGGCTTAATGCTATATTGATAAAGGCAGAATAGCTCTTGGAAGTCAAGTAAGAGAAGAAAATCAATTCAATGCATTATCCAGAGTACCTCGATAAGTGTAGCAAGGTTGAATTATGGGCTTCCTGATTCACCGAAACTAACGCGAGATAGATGAGCGTCTGAAACGGTTGAACGGTCAAGAGAAGCCTTCTTTGTAGCTTTATGTTGGCTGACTATTTTCGGGTTTCTTTAGCATCTTTTCCATCTCTTTTTTGATAGTGTACCTGAATGGTATTTTGCCTACTTCCCTTTCTAAGTATCCTTCTTCATAGAGTTTCTTCATTAGTCTTGCTGTGTGTTCTCTGCTAAGCTTAACTCTGGCTTTGATCCCTGGCGCTGTCTTGGGCCCCTCTGAAGATAACATTTCCAGTACTGCGATTTCTGTATCTGTTAACGCAGCCATTGCCTTATCACGTTTAATGGGTATGACGGCTTCACTAATTTCTGGAGTAACATTGAACTTTTGAATTTGCTCTTCAAAACCTACTATCTTTACCTTTAATGTCTCTTGTGACGCTTCAATATCTTTGATCTTCAATTCTAAATCTGTTAATCCTGAAAGAATGTTGGTACTACTCTGTGAAACTGTCTGTGAAATAGTACCAATTTGATTTTCTATAGGCGCCATCCTTTTTTCTAAGGTGTCTGCTTTTTTTAGGCTTGTATCCGCTTTAGCCAAGTTTCCCTCTATTTTGAAAGCGATTAAGTCTAATTTGTCGGCTTCACGCTTGAGCTCTCGGTTAAAACTAAGAACAATGTCTTCGACAATACCCTTGGCTTTCTGATACTCTTTTTGTGCATTACGTATTTGCCTATAATACTCAACTGCCGATGCAACTGTGGCCGCCAGCAAAACGCCTAAGAGTACCGTTACAAAGTCAACCATGATTTTCCATCCCTGTGATTTATGCGTGATTTAATCGGTTGCATCACACATCACAGATATCCATGGACTTTTTAAGGTTTGCGGTGATGTCGGCGGATGGTTACTATGATATCACAGGTCACAGTTCCTCTCATGGCAGTACCCCCTTACAAATGGATTGCTGAGATATCCTTGATTTGAGCTTATTTTGAACTTTAAGGCTTGATAGTGGCGCTTATATTTTGGCTTTATTGCCTCGCTTTGCTGGTTAAAAAATCGTTGATTTAATCTGTGATTTGTGACGTCACAAGGGCTATTCTGATGGACTAGACAGCCGTTTTAGGCTCGTTTCAAGCTCTTCCCGTATGATTTCTATGACTTTTAGATGGTCTTTTAGCTCCTCTTCTTTGTCGGGAGTCTCTTGGTGTGCCTCCACATATTCGTGCAGTTTATTGGCTATTTCGAGATATGGGTCAAGAGTTGTGCTGTCAAACACACCTAAATACCCTAAAAGTAGTATCGTATAGATCGATTTTATCACGTTTTCTTTAGACTGTTTTAACGTCCTGTTGAAGGATCCGCGGCTTATTTTAGCCTTGGTTAGCCTTAAACTGGCTTTTTCATCGTACTTTAGCTGTTTTCCTGAAATATTCTCGGCTAAAATGTCGATTAACAGTGTTTCAAGCTGGGTTCTGGTTAATTGGCTGTTTTTAGCCAATATTTGCACAATGGGGTCGTTTAATGCCCCGTTTAACCAGGCTTGAACGCCGTCTTTTAGCTTCAAACTCCTTGTCTCCTCAACTATATGAATGGATACGCTTTTGTATACTGAGTCGACTTTTTAAGTCTTATCCAAGTAAGAATGCACCAGTTAGCCGTAACTAATAAAGCCAAAAAATGAATTAAACAACAAAATAAAGTAAATACGTCTTCCTTTTCCCGATTAAAGGGATAAAGAGTGAAATTAACAGATAAATGGCAAAATTATTGAATATCTGGCGCGAGCTTTATCTTAAATTTTAAATAAAAAATGTAGTTTTACAAAAGCTTTCTTGCCCAATATTCCTGCTTTAGTTGGCAATTTTACGTTCCCTTTACTATCGTTGTGCACTTCTTTTGGTAATCTTTAACAACTTACCTTTTTTATACCCTGCGTTAAGCGTGTGACGTTAATAGGGGGAGCGTGACGTCATCTATCACGTTGAAATCACAGTGATTTACAATTAAGTCACTTGATATCACGGGTTTTGATGAGCTTGTGATGTTTTTGTGATTTGCCTTGCCGCTATCTTTCTCAATGGCTGCCGTTTACATTCCTGCTTAAAGAAGTTCTGAGTACTCTTTTAATTTATCAAAAAGTTCAGGCCGCAAATCCTTTAAGGTAGGAATGAAAGTCTCTGCCGTTCTTAGGTCACTGTAATCTACTTCACAGGTGACAAAGTCCTCTTCATCGTATTTTGCTTTTGCAAGAACATCACCAGCTGGGCTAACCAGTCTGCTTCCTCCCCAGAATTGCAAGCCATCTTCAACCCCGGCCAGGTTCACGTAAGCGAGGTAAGCAGTGTTTTCCAGTGCCCTGGCGCAAGTTAAAATTTCAAAGTAACTCCTACGCACCGCTGGAGATGCAGATATACAAACGATTAATTGTGCACCCTTCAAACGTATAAGCCTGAGCACTTCAGGAAAGAAAAGGTCATAGCAAATGCATAAACCAATGTTGCCCAAATCCGTTTGAAACGCGGCTGTTTGATAACCTGGACGGAAATACCTTTTCTCTTCAAACACGCTGTGGGTTGGCAAATACATTTTACGGTATTTACCGATTAAACCCTCGGGACCAACAAAGACAGCAGTGTTAAAGACTGTTGCCCGTGTTTTTTCGCTTAACTCAGGCATCCCAAAAATAACATGCATCCCTGTCTTCTTTGCCAACGCCTCCACCTTCTCAACTGTTGGTCCGGGGATTGTTTCAGCCAACTCATAGAATTGATCCCTAACCACGTAACCAGTTAATGAAAGCTCAGGAAAAATAGCTAGATCTGCCCCTTGCTCTTTGGCTTTGAAGGTTAATGCTTCTATTTTCTGCAGATTGGCTTCTTTGTTTTCACGTTTACTACTTATTTGGGCAAGGGCAAGTTTTATCTTATCTTTCATATCGTTTCCACTTTCAATATGTATGTCTTGGGAGCCTAAAATCATTTCCCACAGTTCTATACCCAATTTTGGGGGCTATTGGATTTCTCCTTTTATGTTCATTTGCGAGCCATCGGGCCTTAACTTTTTCTACAATTGATTTATGAATGATTAGTTGATTAGCAATCTCTTCAGTAGCCATAAACCGCTCCAGCCCATAAAGAATTAGATCTAATGTTTCATATTTGATTCCAAGTTCGTTTTCTGCAGTTTGGTCTGGCCAAAGCGCCGGTGTGGAGGGTTTTAAAGCAAGCTCCTCTGGGATTCCTAAATGAATTGCGAGTTTGCGGACTTGCGTTTTGTATAAATCCATAATTGGCGTTATGTCAGCTGCGGCGTCTCCCCACTTAGTGAAGTAACCCATCATTGTTTCTGATTTGTCGGAACTTCCGCAAACGATTCTGTTAAGCTTGTTGCCGTAATAGTAGAGGTAAACCATTCTAGTTCTTGCTTTAATGTTACCTTTACAAAGCCTGTCTTTTGGCTCAAACACTGGAATACCCTTGTAGAAGCATTCTAAAACACTTGATATGTCACAGATTTGTGTTTGCAATTTAAATTTGTCTGCAACAACTTTTGCATCGTCGATGTCTTTTTGGTTAAAGTTTTCTTTTTCCGGTAGCATAAGAGCTAACACATTGTCTCCGCCTATTGCAAGACTTGAAAGTGCTGCTATTGTTGCGCTGTCGATTCCTCCTGATAGGCCAAGCATTATGCCTTTTGCTCCCGCGTTTTCCACGTACTCTTTAATAAAGCGGCAAATTCTTTTTTGAGCTTCTGAGAAATCCATTTCTAAGACAGAAGGCGTTAACTTCACTTGGCTTCACGCAGTCTCATATTCTTGGTTTCTAGGCAAGTATTTAAGGACAAGCATAAATATTACTCAACATCACCATCGATTTAGAGGCTGTTATAAATGGGGCGAAGAAGGAAAAAAGTAGTTCATATTCCTAAGAAACGTTTACCTAAATTCTTCTCTTGCCCAAGATGCGGAAAAGAGACAGTAAGAGTTGAAATATTCAGAGAAGACGGTGGCCATGCCGTTGTACAATGCAGCAGTTGCGGTATTAAAGAAGAATTCCCAGTTAAACCTGCCCAAGGTGAAGTTGACGTTTACTGTATGCTAACAGACCGCGTTTATGGTTCTACAAGAAGAACACCTGTAACAAACGTAAAAAAAGAATAATCGAAGGATTATCACTTTGCTAGGGCCTATCGAAAAGTACTTACTCGAAAAAATAAAAACCGATGGTTCAATCCACATAACCCTCATCGACCCAGAAAAAGTATCAGCCCTACAAGCTTCGCAAATTGCTGAAAACTCTGAAAATAGCGGAACCGCCGCCATAATGATTGGAGGCTCAACATTTGCGTCTCAAGCCCACCTTGACGACGTCGTAAAAGCCATAAAGTCCGCAGTAAAAATTCCTACAATACTGTTCCCAAACAACATAACTGGAATTAGTAGCTATGCAGACGCCATATGGTTTATGTCGCTTCTGAATTCGGTTGATCCTTATTTTCTCATGGGCGCCCAGATTCTTGGAGCCCCAATCGTCAAAAAGTACGGTTTAGAACCTATTTCTATGGGTTACATAATCGTTGGGGACGGCGGCACTGCTGGCGTAGTAGGAAAAGCGATCTCAGTACCGTATACAAAGCCTGAACTTGCAGCCGCTCACGCCCTTGCAGGTCAATACCTTGGGATGCGCTTTATTTATCTTGAAGGCGGTTCTGGAGCAACAAACCCTGTGCCCCCAGAAATGATTCGTGTAGTCAAACATGTGCTTGAAATTCCCCTCATAGTAGGTGGAGGAATAAGAACTAAAGAGCAAGCAATGGCTGCTGTCTCTGCAGGAGCAGACATAATCGTCACCGGCAACGTCACTGAGACGAGTGATGCTAAGCAAAGGGTTTCTGAAATCATCGGGGCAATTAAAGGTATTAAGGTTAATGCTTAAAATCTTTCTTGCCTTTTGTATTTAGTTTTTCGAAAGCCAAAATAACCCATTGCTCTATATGTTGCCACTGGAAGTTGCGCTTTGAATATCAGCAAGGGCTATCAGAACTACGTTGAGACAATGGAAAATGAGCTAAAGCGATTGTATGCTATAAGCGACAGCGCTAGATCAGAAGGCTTTGATCCCTCGTTAAAAACTGAGTGCATCATTGCCCAAGATCTTGCTGACTTAGTAGAAGGATTAGTAGGACCCAAAGAAGTGGCGCTCAGCATCAGAGAATTAGGCACTAAAATGCAAAGAGAAGAAATCGCATTTAAAGTTGCTGAAGAAATCGTTCTGGGCAAATTCGGCCACATGGAACCTGAAAAAGCAGCTGAACAGGCGATTCGAACTGCCCTGGCAATTTTCACTGAAGGCTTAACTGCAGCGCCAATACAAGGCATAACTCAAGTTAAAATAAAAACTAACGCCGATAGGTCACGCTATTTAGCTATATATTTTGCAGGGCCAATCAGGTCAGCAGGCGGAACAGACCAAGCGTTAACTTTGGTCGTAGGCGATTTCGTGCGTCGCCAATTAGGCTTGGATAAATACAAGCCTACAGATGAAGAAATCTCCCGTTTTATAGAAGAGTTAAGATTATATGAGCGGTCAGTGGGTCGTTTTCAATATCACATTCCTGATGACGAATTAAAGAAGGCACTTAATCTAATTCCAGTTGAAGTCACAGGCACTGAATCAGACCCAGTAGAAGTCTCCTCATACCGAAACCTTCCACGGATAGAAACTAACCGTGTAAGAGGCGGAGCCCTAAGAGTAGTAAACGACGGCATCGTTGGACGTGCCCAAAAAGTTTTGGTAATTATTGAAAAGCTTGGTTTTCAAGGCTGGGACTGGCTAAGAGAACTCAAAAAGAAATCTGAACAGAAATCAGGTGGCTTTATGGATGATGTGATTGCCGGACGACCAATTTTCGCTTTTCCTTCAAGACGTGGTGGCTTTAGGTTAAGGTATGGCAGATCACGAAACACTGGTCTGTCAGCTGTAGGCATTCATCCCGCCACTATGCTTGTTGTAGAGAGTTTTCTTGCTGCAGGCACCCAAATGCGTTTAGAGCTTCCAGGAAAAGGCTGCGTTACACTCCCTGTGGATACTATTGAGCCTCCCATTGTTTTGCTGAAGGATAACTCTGTGGTCCGAGTAACATTGGAAAATTTTGCAGAAGTTAAAGGTAAGGTCCAAAAAATCTTGTTTTTAGGGGATATCCTGATTAGTTTTGGCGATTTTCTCTATACCAGCAAGGGACTTCCTCCCTCAGGGTACGTTGAGGAATGGTGGGTTAAAGACCTACAGGGGGCTCTTACGGAAAAATTTGGCTTAGATTATGAGAAAGCAGCAGAAGCCACTCAGGTTTCTGTAGGAAGGCTAAATAGTTTTCTGGATGACCCATTTAGGAATAAACCCACGACTAAAGAAGCAATACTTCTCAGCCTTCGCATGGGCATACCTTTGCACCCAGCTCGCACATTCTTTTGGTCAAGCCTATCCTGTGTTCAAGAGGTTGAGTTGCTGAAAAAATGGTTGGCTTCTTGTGAAGTTGCCTTTGAAGATGGAGTCGTTTGCAAAATTTCCGGCGAAGCCAACGAAGATGTTGTAAGGTTACTTAGGCTGATCTTTGCTCCACATAAACTAATAAGTAATAAGATTTTGCTGGAAGGCGAAGATGCTGCTGCTTTAGCGTTCTGTCTTGGTTACAGTACCACAAACATGGTTGACAGTACCCAGACTGCTACAGTGTTTGAGGCAATTAGCCTGCTTTCAGGAGTGCAAGTTAAGAACAAAGCGCCTACCTTTGTGGGTGCACGCATGGGAAGGCCCGAGAAAGCTAAAAGGCGGGAGATGAAGCCTCTTGTCCACGTTCTTTTTCCAGTAAGCTTAGCTGGCGGTTCACATAGAGACCTTTTGGAAGCTGCAAAGCAGGGCCCTGTGTTTGTCGAGATGGTTAAGAGGAAGTGTCCTAACTGTAAAACTTATACTTTAAGGGTAAAATGCTCCAGCTGCGGATGCACCACTATAGCAGAGAATAGTTGCCCTCGTTGCGGTAGAGCCTTGAAGGATAACAGTTGCCCCACCTGTAAAACGGATGCTATTCAGTACCAGCGGCAACCGATTAACTTTAAAGAAATGGTTGATGCAGCATGCAAGTCACTTAATTATCCTGTTCCAAAAATGCTACGTGGTGTTAAAGGATTAATTAATCAGGATAAAACACCTGAAATTATCGAAAAAGGAGTGTTGCGGGCAAGGTATGATTTATCAGTTTACAAGGATGGAACAATTCGTTTTGATGCTACAAATGCTCCTTTAACACATTTTACGCCTGCCGAAGTTGGAGTGCCCGTTGAAAAGATCAGGCAGTTAGGATACTGCTATGATACACACGGTGCATCTTTGGCTGATCCTAATCAGGTTTGTGAGCTTAAGGTTCAGGATATTGTGATTCCTTGGAAGGCAGGAGAATATTTTATTCAAATCGCAGCTTTCATTGATGACCTGCTGACAAGAGTCTACAAGCTTCCAGCTTACTATAACGTTAAGAAGCCTGAAGACCTTATTGGGCATTTGGTTTTTGGCTTAGCTCCCCACACATGTGCTTGCATTTTAGGCCGCATAGTTGGTTATACGACTCGTAACGTGATTTATGCTCATCCGATTTGGCACTCAGCAAAACGTCGTGACTGCGATGGTGATGAAGACACGATCATGCTGGCATTGGATACGCTTCTCAACTTTTCTCGTGTCTATTTGCCTGCTCAGATAGGCGGAATTATGGATGCTCCTATACTATTAATTCCGTTTGTTAACACAAAGGAAGTGCAGAGACAAGCACATGATTTTGACGTTGACGCTTCTTATCCGCTTGAATTTTACCAAAAAACTCTAGAGAAAGCTGAAGCTAGATCAGTGAGCTCAATTATGGACGTTATCAGTCATAGGCTTGGGACTGAAGCGCAGTTTGAAGGCTTCCAATACACCACTCCCGTGACAAACATAAACCTCGGCAACGCTAACAGCGCCTATAAAGAATTCAAATCAATGATTGAAAAACTCAACATGCAACTGGAGCTAGGCGAAAAAATTGACGCTGTAGATGTCAAGCGTGTGGCCTTAAAAGTTTTAACCACTCATTTCATCAGAGATATAGCAGGGAATTTACGTGCTTTCTCAACGCAAGCGTTTAGGTGCAAATCATGCAACAAAAAGTTTCGTCGACTGCCTCTCAAAGGGAAATGCCCCTTCTGTGGTGGAAAGTTGACTCTTACTGTTTACCGTGGTGGCATAGAGAAGTATCTGGTGGCGGCTCAGCAACTTGTTGACACATACGGTTTACCAAACTATTACACCCAGCGCATGGACCTCATAAAAGAAGAAATAGCTTCCATGTTCGATAACAAAAAGCCAAAGCAGGTCAGCCTTTCTGATTTTACCTAAGCTAAAGCTTTTCAATGTAGACCGCCTGTTTATCTATCGGTGAAATGGTATAAGGGCCTCTTTGCATCCGAATGCCTACTTAAGAAATGTACGAAACGTAAGTAACGGTGTTAAAGCCAGAACCAAAATCCTAGAAACTCTCGAGAGCAAGCCATGTGATGGAGTAACGATAGCAAAGGAAACGTCTTTATCTTATAGCGTTGTAATGCATCACTTGCGCCTTCTTGAAAACGAAGACATAGTTCACCGTAAAGGACGCAGACCATACTATTGGGTGTCTACAGGCTTAGGGCAGAAACGCCTAGTTAGTTAGAATGTGCATTGACATGGTGACTGCTGGCATTTTGGACATTTGTAGTTGTATTTGTTGATGGCTGCCTTTTCAAGGTCGATTCCCATTATGTTAGCAAGAGATGCAAGCCACGCAATTACGTCTGCAAATTCTTTCTCAGTAGCCTCTTTATCTGTTCCTCCTTTCAATTCTTCCCCTAACTCTGCAACCTCATCAACAAGCCAATTGTATGTTCCGTTTACTCCACGTTCGGTGTCTCTTTTGAAATATAGCTGCCGCATCATTTCTTGGAATTCGTGTATGTGCATAGACTCTCACAGATTTAGTGGTTACTCTTAACTCTGAGCAAAGTTAAATACTATCAGTTCCCTCAAAAAAATTTGGAATCTGCGTAACATTAATTAATGAATATAATACATTGAAAGGGCAGGGATATTTGGTGAGTACTAGACGAAAAAAGAAGAAAGATACAGGTCCAATGCCTGCGGCAAGTGCAGGTTTGCTGAGGTTCTTTGAGGAAGAGACCGAAGGAATAAAAATTAGACCTGAACTGCTTGTCGTCTTCGCGGTCTCAGTGATGGTTCTTTCTGTTTTAGTAAAAGTGTTCTTCGCAGGTTAAACGCTGACTTTACCGCCTAGGTGTAGTGGCGTGTAAAACTTCTATTCTTTGAACAGAATTTAAATGAAGAAATAGCTCGCTTCTTTCTTCTCGACTTGTAACTTGCGGGATAGGCTGAGCAATGGTTGATCTTAAAACAATTGCTTCTGCGTCTGAAAGCCAGATTCCTGCTGGTTCATGCGTTACGGCGGCTAAGGTACCTTCAAAACCGTAAGCTGGATCTATAATAACTCTTATTTTCTTGCCCACGTTTCTCTCCAGCATGTGAAATATTGAGAGGGGCAAATCTTGATCTGCCATAGACTTCGCAAACTAATATAATAGTCGTTCTAAAGATAAAACAGTTCCCCTGTAAAAGCATGTTAACTTCTGTGTTCAAAATGGCAACGCGGCGTTTTGTTTCCTTACTTTTAAACTCCTTCATGCTAATTACAACTTGCCTTAAGTTTGTGTTATAAAAAAATTTGTGTTTCCTGCTCTAAAATTTAAGCTCAGCTTTAGCTAAATTTTAATAAGTCTCGCTAATTCCATAAGGAAGCCTAACTGAGTTGGAAATATGGAGAGTAAGAGTTCACTAAATCGCTCAATAGACGGTGCAGCGAAACACTATTCCTCCATGTTTACTCTTCCATCATTCAAAAAATCATTTTTAGCGGTCGCGGTACTCTGCTTTGTAATTGGTCTTTCAACTTTAGCTGCCTCCTTATCTCGGGGATTAATTGATGGTTTAGTTCTTGGTCTTTCTCTTTTTGCTTTAACACTTTTAGCTGACTTAGTGATGAGCAAGGTCCTTCTTAGAAATGACCAAATTTACTCGTTGCGGCGTACTCTGTTTCTCTCCCTCGTCGGCTTAGGCGTTTGGCTTGTTTTCACTGTTATAGGCGTTGCTTTAAGCTTCTCATTCGGTTGGTTATTATGGGTTAAGCTAAGTCTGCTAGGCTACGCTGCCATTATAACTCTGAGAATCATCGTGCTCATTGCAACGTCAACGGCAGTTAACTGGAAGAAAGGCATATCTGTTTTGCTGCAACCTACCCTTTGCGTGCTTGCCTTCCTCGTTTTTTGGGCTGGCATTTCAAGTGTAATTGTTATCCAAGTTTTGTCTTTCATAATTATCGCTCCAGTAATTGGCTTCGTTGCAGTGACCCTGTTTTTTTACTTTATAGAACGTTTAAGCCAGAAAACCTATTCCATGTCATCGATTCCTCTGTTTAGGGCGTTTATAGTTAACTGGGTAACCGACCAAAATGCTCCTCTTGAAAAGTACCTGGAAGAGATGGGGCAAACTGAGGGTATCGAAGTTAATCTTCTAAAGTTTGACGCCTCCAAGCCTAAAGCCGCCATCATTGTTCCACTTGTGCACCCAGGTCCATTCAAGAACATAGGCAGCAGCCTTTTGCCGTCTCTGCTTAAGGAGGGGTTTGAAAGAGAATATGGCTGTGACGCTTGTACTCCTCTTGGGCTTCTTGGTCATGAGCTTGATTTAGTCTCGCAAGAGCAGAATCATAAAATAGTTTCTCAGGTTATAGTTTCTGCGAAGTTTAAGGCAACAGCTGATTTAGCCTCTCCTTTTGTTAAAGTTACCGAGGGTGCAGCTACCGCTTCATGCCAAATTTTTGGGGACACCGTATTTCTTTCTTTTACGCTTGCTCCAAAAACAACTGAAGATATGCCGCAAGAGTTAGGACGCATGGTTAGTGAGGAAGCAGCAAAATACGGGCTAAAAGGTGCTTTAGTGGTTAATACTCACAACAGCCTTACCAATATAGTTGATACGGAAGAACATTTGGACGAGTTAAAAACGGCGGCTTCTAAATGCCTCCAAAAAGTCGTTGAATTACCGACTGAACAGTTCATGATTGGATCGGCAAGCGTGTTTCCGAAAGAGTTTTCGCTAAAAGCAGGGATGGGGACTGGAGGAATCACTGCAATAGTTGTTCAATTAGAGAAACAGAAAACCGCATACATCGTTATTGATGGAAACAACATGATTCCTAGTTTACGAGAAAAAATCATTGCTGCATTAACTTCCAAGGGATTTGATGCCAGCGAAGTCTTCACAACTGACACACATGCGGTAAGTGCATTGATTACTGGACGGCGTGCTGGGCGGCGTGGCTACCACACCGTAGGTGAAGTCATGGACAATGAGTTGCTGATTCAATATATTTGTGATGCGGCAAAGAAGGCAGAAGCAAACCTCGAATTTTCAAAGGCTGGTTTTTTGCATTTTGTTGTTCCTGATGTCAGGGTGATTGGGGAAGCTCGTTTGAAATCAATAACTCTTCTTGTTGATAAGGCAATTCAAAGGGCAAAACAATCGTTAATTCCAATCTTTGGGTTAGAAGGGCTATTTTTAATCTTGCTGTTAATAGTCTTGTGGCGTTAAACGCTGTTTCTTTCGGCGCGTAAAGGTTAATATTGCTTCTTAACTAGTTTTTTGATGGAGTTAATTAAAAAATGGCTACTTATCCAAAAATTGTTGTTTCCCCGCCTGGTCCTAGAGCTAGAGAGCTTGTGCAGAAGGATGAACAGTTTGTTTCCCCATCATACCTGCGGTATTACCCACTTGTTGTTGAGTCAGCAAACGATTGCATAGTTAAGGACGTTGATGGAAACGAGTACATTGACCTTAACTCTGGCATAGCCTGCATGAACGTTGGCCATAATCACCCCCGCGTGGTTGAGGCCATAAAAAGTCAATGTGACCGTTTTCTGCATTATTCTAACACTGACTTCTACTACAAAGAAGTAATCAACCTAGCAGAAAAATTAGCAAAAATAACTCCTGGCGAATTTGAGAAAAAGACCTATTTTGGTAACAGCGGCACTGAAGCGGTTGAAGCAGCAGTAAAACTTGCTAGATGGCACACGCGGAAACCATTATTTATTGGCTTCATCAACGCTTTCCATGGTCGCACGATGGGTTCGTTAGCTTTTACCACCAGCAAACCAGCGCAAAGGAGACATTTTTCTCCCCTCATGCCTGGTGTATCTCATGTTCCTTATCCCTATTGTTACCGTTGCCCATTCAAATTGGAACAGCCAAACTGTAACTACTGGTGCGCAGACTTTATCGAAGAGCAAGTATTCCAAAAGTATATGCCTCCTGAAGATGTGGCAGCGATTCTTTTTGAACCAATCCAAGGAGAAGGCGGCTATGTGGTTCCTCCGCCAGAATTTTTCCAAAAACTAAAGAAAATCGCTGACAAGAATAGTTTACTGCTTATCGACGATGAAGTGCAATCTGGCATAGGCAGAACAGGAAAATGGTTCGCCATTGAACACTGGAGCATCGAACCAGACATAATCTGCGCTGCAAAGGCTTTAGCTTCAGGCTTACCCATAGGCGCAACAATTGCTAAAGCGAAAATTATGGATTGGACTGGTGGTTCGCACGCAAGCACTTTCGGCGGAAATCCATTATCATGTGCAGCGGCAGCCGCAGTTATAGACATCATTAAGGAGCAACAGTTGCTTGACAACGCCAACAAGCAAGGAGCTTATGCGATGAAAAGGTTGGAGGAATTGAAAGAAACCAGCAATATAGTTGGAGATGTACGTGGTATGGGTCTAATGATTGGTGTCGAGCTTGTGGAGGACAAGGAAACAAAAAAGCCTGCGCCGCAGAAGGCTTATCAGGTTATTTTGCGCTCTTGGAAGCGTGGAGTAGCACTTGTTACTTGTGGTGCTTCAACGCTAAGGATAGTTCCTCCGCTTACTATACAAAGTGACCTGCTGGGCTCAGCGCTGGATATAGTTGAAGATACGATTAATGAGGTAGCAAAAGAAACATAGAAATAAATTCATCTAGCAGCTGTTTGAAGAAGAAATAAGTAAGAAACTCTCTGCACGACTAAGAAGCACTATTACAGTTAGCATTCACATAGTTATGATATTGGCACGCTAGCTTGTCCCTAAAATATCAACATTTGGGTTTGGGGATTAAATTTTAATCCAACCAACCAACCAACCAAACCCGGCAGCTGCTCAACTCAACTCTCAACTCAACCTATACCTATACCTCTTCATACAACACGCGCACGCACACACGCTCGCACATTTGCATTTGAGTAATAAAAATTTGCTCGCCTCGCTGGCAACGAGCGCACGCTCACACACGCGCACGCTCACACGCTCACACACGCGCACGCTCACACGCTCACACTCATATGCATTGAATTTGAGTACTGAGAATTCGCTCGCTTCGCCGGCTACGAGCATATTTTTTTTTAAAAAATTCAGGTTTTTAGAAGTACTGCGCCGCGATATCGCTAGCTTATTTTTTCCGGCAGGTAGGGCACGACAGAAAAAATACTAAAAAATAGTACTGTCGACAGAAACGACAGCAACCGTAGGGCTCGCTGACGGTGAGCAGAAACGAAAAAAGTAAATTCAGGTAACTGAAAATTACCAGGTTACATGGTTGTCAGCAAGCCATTTTATAGAAGCCGCATCCCCGCGTTGAGCAGCAACAATTTTATAATATACCTGCGCCATATCCGTCTTTTCCGGTTTTGCCGTTGCTGATGGTTTGTTTTCTAGCTCAAGCGCTCGTTTTGCGATAGTAGAGCCGTTTTTAGCCCGTTCTTTTGCAAATTCTTTCAAGTCTTTTTGCTTTGCTTTTCTCTTTGCTCTTCGTCTTTGCAGGTATTCAATTATATTTTTGGGTTTGGGCTCGTCCGGCATTTTTTGCTCTTTAGGTTCTGCTGCTTTTGCATTAAGTTTTTGGCGGATTTCCTTTAGTAATTTATCATCTGTTTTTGCCGCTGTTATTCCCTCTCTTTTATTAGACGGAATAATCCCTTCTTCCCTATCGTCAACGCTGATAGGGAATTCCCTACTAGCGGAAACGGTAGGGAATTTTACAATGGAGGGGATTATTTTTGGCTTGTCGGGGATATGGCGGACGTATTTGTTAACGAGCTTGCGGCCAACTTTAAAGAGCTGCCAACACCCTGCGCCTATAATCATAGAACCTAATATGCCAATAACAACACTCATACAGACCATTCTTTTATGCAAATCATTCCGTCAATGGCGAAACCCGGCGCCTATGGCCATCTGCCTTTTTCCCACACAATAATTAAGCTCCATGCATTTTTACGCTTCTTAAATTTGTTAGCTGCTACTTGAGGCAAAAAAACTATCTGCTTATCGCCATCAGCCCTGCTTTGATTGTAATTTTTTGATCAATTCTTTAGGCGGCTTGGGCGGCGGCTTTACTCCTTTGGCGGGCTCCGGCAAATGTTTAATGTATTTATTTACACATTTTTTTATGTGAACGTACCAGAACCATAAACCTGCAAAAATTATGGCCGCTCCGATTATGCCAATAACAGCTGACAATTTATTGCGCCTCATAGTTGTGGTTTTTCATCCACGCCAAAGCCTGCTGGTCATTTTCATCAGCTTCAAGCCGCTGTTGCATTAATTCAAATAAAGCCTTTTCTCCAGTCTCAATCTCTTCTTTCGTCGGCAGTTTGGTCGGTTCTTTAGATATTTTTGGTTTTCTTAGCGCTAAAAATAAAGATGTGGCTGAAATAGCTACTAAACCCGCCAAAACAAGCACTGGGATTTGGATATTTCCTGTTAATATTTTTTCCGCGTTTTGGAAAAAGCTAATGATTTGGTTTATTGACATTTTTTCTATCCTCCATTATTCTAGGGAGGGCCCCGAAAGAAAACTCCCGGCTTTAGCCGGGAGAGTCCTTACTGATCTAATAGCGGCTAATTCGGCAGATATTTCATGTTTTGATTGCTTCATCAAAAAATAGAAATTCTTTTCAATAAAATTTCCGCCGTCGCTGAACTCTTCGATCCTTATGCATCTTTCTTCGTAGTTTAAGTAAAGAAGTGCCTGACTGGGAAGGCCTAGTCTTGCTTTAATTTCTTGATCGCGTATTTTTTCAGAAATAATGGAGGCTAGGTTAATGCTCATAACAATCGATGCGGGAAGTAATAGCCGCGTTTATAAAGTTTCATTATTCCGGAAAAGGAGGCTAGCCGATTTCCGGAATGGTTTGCGATTGTAAATTAGATTGCAAACCAAAAAATTTAGAGAGCTTAATCGCGAGTGTTTTTCTGTAATAATACTTCATCGACGCCGCCGCATGTTCTGACTTATGGTTTAACAGCCAAGTGCGTCTCCATCGCCGCTGTTTATCGGGATTTTTGCGCTGATAATCTCTTACTCTAGCGATAATTTCTCGCTTTCTTTCAGGCGGTAGGTCAAAGTACCATTTTTTCATGTAAAGATTTCTGTCGATTTTTAACAAACAATTTAATCATCCTTTTTTAGTTAACAATCTTCTGCGCCCAGCAAGCAACAGCTGTCCTTTGAGCTGCGCAAAACCCACAACAATGGGTTTTGCTGTCATCGGCTTGCCGGCGCAAAATTTAAACATGCTTTGAGTAAGTGCTTAAAGCGCTGTTTGCGGCCATTAGCGATATTCCTAATTTCGACCCTTCTGTTTTATTTTCGCGGGCTATGGTTTCTACCGCTTTATTGTAACGATCCCACTCGCTCTCCGGCTCCCGCTGCTGCGAAAGATTATATTCGCAAATAGTTGAGAGGCGATGGCCTACTGGGTTCCAAGGAATGTGCATTTGTTGGTCGAAGAATTTTTCACAAGTTTCATGGCATGATAGCAAAATTACATCTCGAATTGGAGTATGACTGTCGAGATAAACAGTATTTTTGTCCTTTCCCCATTGGCCAATATTGCGCTCTTTTTCTGCCAGTACTATTTTTGAATGCAAATGACGCTTGCCTAAATCAAAATCTATGGAGCCTTCTTTGTAAATAGTCGGCGGGTTGTATTTGACGTTTTTGGGCACCAGATCAAGCTTTTTGCTCCACTCTATTATGTCTGATTTTGTCGGCATTCTTTTGGTGTCTATAGATATCCTTTGAGGCAGCTTTTGCTTCTGACCAACAGGGAATGCTTGACCTATCTGTCGCGGAGTGCCATGTTTTCTTTTTAGATAGAGTGGACTCTTATTGCTCATTTCTCTTCCTTCTTTCTTTTACCGCGTAAACCATTTTTTGAGATCTCTTTGCCCTTAAAAGCGGATATTGTCTCTTAGCTTTGGAGTCCCAAAGCGAAATTGTTTGCTGCAAATTTAAATTCCCTCTAATGGAATTCCCTTAAACGCATAGCTAACTGAGCCTGTTTTGCAGTAGTCCCGCCTTCTTTTGCCATCTTTTTCAAGATTGCCATTTTAATGCGCTTTCTGTATTTCGTGACCCCTGGCTCAAAACCTGCAGAACCGTACTTTCTTTTAACTTTCGCGATCAGCTGGCCTTGATGCTCTTTCTTAATCGCTTTTTGAATCCAATATTTTAAGTTCTTTCCGCCTGATATGAATTCAACTCTTTTCCCTGATTTGGTTTTGAAGTAGGTTTTGTGCCTGCGGCCGCGATATTTTGCGCCAGTCATATATGCTTCTCTTTCAATAGCCGTTAGTCTCTGCTGCAATCTTGCTTTATCGGCCGGGGCTAATCCTTGTCTTGCAGCTTCGTTTACGGACGCTAACTCTGCTGATAATTGTTGTAACTTTTGGACTTTTGCAGCCCTGGTTCTTGCATTGCAATCAAATGCTCTTGGTGCAGTGTTCCTTTTTATAGCTCTTTCAATGCGCTCGTTTAACGCAGCTGAACGTCTTATTTCTGGGCCAACTCTTATATAACTGTCGGCAGGAGCTAGCGATGGGCCCATATCGTAATATTTTTGCTCCGGAAAACTAATGTCTTTAGTCCGCCCGTAAAGTACTCCAGCACCCATAGTTTGCGATGGATAAGTGTTCTCTGTTGCAGGCACCAATTGACCGGAAGGAGTAAGAACCATCATTTTTGTTATTCTTTGCCCCGGCTCGCGAGCAAGTCTCTCGTTCAACGTTTTAATTCTGATTTCTCTTTTGAGCCTTTCTTCTTCTTTTGGGTCATAACCTGAGTATCCTTTTTGGAATGCGGCTTTTGCACGACTTGGAGCACCTGCCCAACGACCAATTGTTTCAGAAGTTTTTTCTAGGTTCTGCGGTTTTAATGCATTTACAAGTTTAGAAGCAATTGTTGGCTCTGAAGTGCCGGTTAAAATTCCTTTTTTCTCTGCTACTGGCGCAGAAGCTGGAGCAGCCGCTGGAGCTGGATTTGGCGGAGCTATTGGATTGGGAGTTACCGTAGACGTTAAAGGTTCTCCTTCTTTGCCGCCCGTTAAGAGATTGACTTCTCTTATTTCTTTTCCTTTCTCATGCTCGAATTTGTGCAAAAACGCGTCTACTTTATCAATAGCTGCATCTTCATCTTCAGCCTTGAATCTGTGAACGACTGTCTTGCCGTCTTTGAACGTGACTGCAAGCGAGTAATGACCTTTTTTCAATTTTGCGCGAGAACTCAAAGCAGATGTTTGGATTTTCTCGGGCAGCTTTTTAGTTTCGCCAGTCGGAAACTTTTGGCCTATCTGCTTGGAAGTGCCCCGTTTTCTTGTGCGCCAATCCATGCCGATTTTACTAGCATGTCTCATTTGCTGCTTTACTGCAGCTCCATGGGCATTATATTTTGGTCTGCCCCATTGTTTTCTCAAATCATTGCTCATTTTCTAAAATCTCCATTTTAGTTCTATAGTCGGCTAGTAACTTGACGCCGTTTACTTGAACGGCTATTTTAGTTTGAATAGGAAGCTTATCATATGCTTCACATTTTTCTCGGATCCTTTCATCTATGACTTTATTACGAACGCGTTTGTGAAGAACCCTGTCTCGATTTTTCAAAATAATTTTTATTTCTTCTGGGCCTAGATAAGGGCTATCAAATGTGAAACTTTTATGGCAAATCGTGCATTTCCAGCGCTGCTTGCCGGAATTTGTGAACCCATTTTTAATACTATGTGGATGAACACAAGGATATTGGCTACTTTTGCCGATTAAGCTTTCGGGTAACATGTTTTATCGTAACTCTCCTTCTGCTTGCTCAGAAAATTACGCCAATATTCGCGATCGTATCTTTTTCCGGTCATCTTCTTTTCCTCTTGTGCTTGGCTCCTCGATTGAATACCGGTTTGCGCATAGCATTAACGGCTGGATGCCATTGGAGTCGTTTTATGCTGCTTTCGTAAATTGGCATTTTCTTTTGGTCAATCCAAGTAGATTTAAGTTTAGCTCCAGAAGCGCGCCGCCTTGCCCTGTCTCTGCGTTGCCAATCTAACTGCTTTTGCTTGTCGCGCATGATTAATTGCCGTCCTAGTCCTCGAAAGTGTAACCATGGCTGCCGAAGTGATGCCGCGCTTTTCCGCTCATAATATTGTTGTTAACAACAGCACGCTTTCTCTTTGATTTCTTCTTCAATTTAGCAGTGCGTCTTTTTGGGAATAATTTTGTGCTTTTTGGTGGCATTTCAAAAAAACTCTCGCAATTTAAGTTCCGGCCCTCTTAGAAGAATGCTGCGGTGGGCGGCGTTTTGCCAACGAAGAACTGTATTTAACTTTCTCAGTGCTGACTTTTTCTAGCCCGGAAAACATTTTAACACGCTTAACAGGCGGCAGACAGCTCATATCCCAACAGCAAACTTTGCTTTTACGTTTTGGCATTTAGCGCTACCTCTAATATAGCAGCCCTCTAAGTGAATTTGTGCGGAGCGATGTCCCATGCAGGTGCTCCCGATTTTCCGCTTTTTTTGCGGGGGCTAGTCCTCTTAGAGCCTGCTCCAGTCCTCTTTCGGATCGTAGAGCCTGCTTCCGTCCTCTTTCGGCGTTTTTTCGAGCCAGTAACATTTTCATGAAAATGCTCCCCGCCCCACATTGTCGGATTATCAGTTCTATCTGTTCTCATTTTTTAAAATCCTCCTAATTTTATACTTTCGAGTCATCAAGACGACTTATTTAAACTTCCGTACGCCTCCACAACAAAGGTTAAAGGCTCTCCAAAAAGCTTCCTAATTAGAAAGTCGCCAATGAAAAGAGCTCTCTCTACAATAATTCCCTCTCTTTTAATAGACGGAATTATCCCATAATGCTACTGTAGGGGGATAACAAACAGCTCTATTTTTTTACTCTCCATTACTGTAAAAAATATCCATCGAAGTTTCAGCTGACAAATTTACTAGAGTTATTTCTAACGAGCTCTCCATGCACGATGAACGAAGCTTTAAATACTTGTGGGAACCATCATAGAATTAACTTTTTTATACTAGGGATTTCTATGCACGAATCTAAAAAAGAACTAGCGGACAGACTAGAAAAGATAAGACTCAAGCATCGAAACGCTGTCGCGGCTTGGCGCAAGAAAAGTCCGCAAAAAAATCGGGAAATATACATTCGACACTTCCGCAAAAAACGCGGATACTACTTAGTTTCTGAGAGGGATTCTAAAAATGCAAAGAGCATTTGACAAAAACATTTCTGGAGGTGCTAAGGATTGAGCGCTAATGAGAGAGAAGCAAATCAAATTTACGGGCGTAGAAGAAGGCATCTGGAAAATTTCTTACGATCTCATCAGTCTGGATTGTATTCTAGAGATCTTGCAATCTGGGCAGATGAACAAGAGCTATGCACAAGAACAGCCAAAGAATACTGGCATAGAGCTGAAATGAAGGGACTTGTAGAAATAATCGGAGACCACTGGAAGTGGATTACCGCTGCAGTTACTGAGACAGAAACAGACAAAGAAAGTACTAAGGAATACACGCGAAAGAACAAAGCATCTACTGAAGAACCCCCCGGCTTGGATTTTGAATCGCCAACCCCTTTTACTGATTATGTAAAACGCAAGAAACTTGAAGAATTGCGGCAAAAGCTAAGGAGGCCTGAATAGAGAATGACTGAACAGATTAAACAATGGAAAAGCTGCGGATATGTAGCAGTTTCGAAGAAAGGCACAGTGTTTTCAATCGTAATCAAAAACGAGAGGTATGTTGTAAATCTGGAAGACCTGATGGACGTTTTAGATGGCAAATTGAATTACGCTTTAATCCGCGAATTCGAAGGTGAGAAAAATGGATAGTGTTTCAAGACCAGAGTTTGCTAAAATCTTTGACAGGGTGTCATCGGACATCGATTTAGAGGGCGCAACGAGTGCTGCGGCAATAAACAACAGGATGAAAGTCGAAATTCACAAAGCCAAAACAAACGTGACTGAAGAAAGGAATAGAGCAAAAGAGTCCAAAATCAAAGTGGCCATAGACTATCATTCAGCTTACTCTGCGTACAGCGCATACGCTGCAGAAGAACTTGACAAACTTATTGCACACGATTTTGCCGGCAGGACAATATTTGAAGCAAACTTAAATCCAAAAGGAATGGTATCGCAAACTCTTCTATATGGCAGGGTTGAAGCTAGAAAGAGAGTCCTTGCGCAGAAAAGAGCTGAAGTAAGAGCAAAACTCGGTTTCAACAGGAGGGATTTCTTTTGAGGCTTAACACGACATTCAGGTTCTTAGACAAAATGATACTCATTCATATCCAAAGTATGAACATTCCCAAATCTCCGACAAGAGGAATTTCGGCTAGAGTTAAGCACACGACTGATTTCACTATATTTTTGGATTATGATAATATCAAAGATGAGCGATTGATTGACGAGCTAGTCTATCTGCAGGAACTTTTTGAATTGGGCGATTTCCATATCTTTGGAACAAATGAGTTTGGAAGGCATGTTATATGCGTCGACAGAATGCATCTTAGAGAAGCGCTTGATGTTGTTTATACATCGACTTGCGACGAGGTTTTCAAGCGAGGTATACGCATTAACGAATTTCGCACTTGGATACTTCGCTCTGAACCGAAAGGCAATAGACCGGCACCAAAATATCTGTATTCACTTCCATCTCCATATAACGGCCAACGACTACAAAGTCAGGCACATTCAATGTATTTACAGATAAACTATGGAGCTAAAGTGAGACTTGTAAATCCGGATGGCAATACTTCCATCGAAATCCAAGATTACAAAACCAGCAGCAAAGTGAATTTGAAGGATGTGAAACAAACGTGACTATAGAAGGAGATTTGCTCAAGAAGGGAATAAGAAGGTTAAAGCAAATAGAATCCAGCAAGAAATGGTATTGGAGGAATCCCGAAAAGCACAGACAAGAGGTTAGAGAACGGTATAGGAATAATCCAGAGAAATACCGTGCAACCGCCAAAACATATATGCATAAAAATCCAGAAAAGCATCGTGCATATGTTAAAATATATTATCAAAAACTCAAAATCGACGTTCTGTCCCATTATTCATATGGAGTTCCAGAGTGTTTCTGTTGCGGTGAAGACAGGATTGAATTCTTATCAGTCGACCACATTGATGGCGGCGGAAATAAACATAGAAAAGAAATTGGACGAAACGGAGCAAGATTTTATTTATGGCTGAGGCAAAACAATTTTCCTCCGGGTTACCGGGTTTTATGCCATAATTGCAATCAATCTTTTGGGTTATTTGGATATTGCCCTCATGAAATTGAAAGAAAACAATTGTTGCAGATTCAAAAACGGATGTGAACAAACTTGAGCACAAGTAAAAATAGATTGACGGCTGACCGGTTAGACAAACGAATCTTAGACCAAAAGGATACAGAACAAAAAGTGCCAGAACAGCCGCGTACAGATACTCATTTACCGCAAGAGAAAAAAAGACTCCAAAAAACGCGTGGAGCGCCTAGGCTTGAGTCATCAGTTTTCGCTTCAGGACACGATAATGTCTTTACTTCTGGGCACCCGGCAATAGATGGGAGTCGGGCTTCTTTCAAAAAAGAAAAGCCAAAAGCTCCTGTGCATTGGCCAGGAGAAGACACTATCATTGTAAAAGATAATCGCAAAAGACAAATTTAGGAGGTGCGGAAAAATGGTTGACTATGTTTGTGAAGATTGTATACACGAGTGCATAGCGAGAATATTAAAACTGGCAGACTCAACACCAGCAAACAATATCCAAATTTGCACAATATACAAAGAAAACAACAACGAAATTTGCGGATATGAAAGAGGCTGCAAAAACATCGCAAAATACTCTGTCAGATTAGCTTGAACATTTTTTGCTAGCAAATAATCGGGACTCTAGGCTGCCAATCTTTCCTTTCATTTCGTAAATATTTGGCAAGCAATAAAGCTTCTTCACTGAGCAAAGTTTCTATTTCTTGTCTGTTTCCGTATTTCATTCTAGGTATTTCGACTGTTGTCTCAAAGAAAGCATTCAACTTCGTCATCAGCTCTTTTGCTAAAGGTTTTGATAAGTACTCTCGCTTCCCCTTCTTTTTCGAAGAAAAGTCTTCTTGAACCATTGCGAAATCTTTCTTGCCTAAGCTTTTAGAAAATTGAATTAAAAAGTCATCAATGAGGAATCGGTATGTCTCCATCAAATCGCAAACTAGAGAAGGTTTACTAAACTGTTCAGAATGCAAGAAGCCTAAGAAGGGTTCTAACTTCGCTTTTATGATAGCTTTGTGAACTTTCCATTTCAAAACTGTATAGGCCAAATTGAACGTATTATTTATGCCATCATAGGCCTTGAATGTCCTTCGCTTTTCTACTTTAAGTACTGAGTGAGGCAGCATAGGAAATATTTGTTGAAAGTAGCGGTCTGTAAATTTGCCCTCTAAAGAAGTTAGTTTGTTTCTTACAACATTAATATTTTCCATTTTAATGCTATCAATTGTTTGTTTTGCTGTAATCAAATCATGTTGCCGTAAACCGTATTTCTTTAGCAATTGGTTTTGGCCTAAGATTTTGCTCATAACGAGTTTCTTGGCAATTTCAATAGCCCTGCCGCTTTTTATCGCTTCGTATTGGCAAACTCGTGTTTTAACGTGAGAATCATCGTCTATGGCTCTCAAATAACCGACTGGAGCTCCTCGTTGAGTTGTAATTAAAGTATCTATTCCCCAAAAAGCCAAAGTAGCCAACGCACCAGACGATACAGAGTTTCCCATTTTGATTTGTACTTCTCCTATTTCATTCTCAAAAAGCGGATACTTTTCAACTTCATGTTTTCTATTACTGACTATTAGGCAGCCTTCTCCTCTGCCTAAAAATTCGCCGGAATCATCTAGGAATATCTTTTTTGTTTTGGATTTCATTTTTTCTCAACTTGGCAGACGCAACCCTGCAATGAAGAATAAAAAGGTTCTCATTCATTGATTTTGGTTCTTAAACTAGACCAGAGTGGAATTATTTCGAATATATAGGGTTTAAGTAAACCCTATATATTTTATTAAATCCATAATTATGTATGTCAGAACACTTTAAAAGGACAGAACATTCTGAGATTCCATTAAAAGACATAAGCAAATGGACAGAACACTCTGAGAGGACAGAAGACTCTGAGATTCAATTAAAAGAGCACATAATCAAATTTGTGCCAAAAAAGAAGAACAAGCTATCCATCAAAAAAACCTATTTCAGAGACCAAGATGGTTTTCGTCTTAGAGCATATGTTGAAGTTGGGCGGCACATAACTGCCGGTCGTTTCGGGCACTACTACAACTACGGGAGAATTCAATTGGATGTGGACACAAATTTAATCGGGCGATACGCCCTTGTTCAAGTGTACATTCCAAATCACCCTATTGACGAATCTGTAGAAGATACTAACCTCTATAATTTCCTCTATCAAGACGGAAATGAATGGACTAAATTATTGGAAAGCGAAGAAGATAGGAATGCCCGAATTAAGAAAGATGTTGTAGCAAAAATTAAAGAGCAGAAAAAACTGAGAAAATAGAAGAAGGTTAACTAAGCCTTCTCGTTGGGATTTTGTTTTTTCTCTTCGTTTGGTCTTGCTTGAGTTGCTTTTTCTGCTAACTTTTTCTTTCGTTTTGTTTGGTACCGCACTAGCAATGCCTTAAATTTTTCAGGATTTTTCGCCCGCCAAATGTAAGAGCGCACAACTCTTTCGCTTAGGCCTGTTTTTTTGGCAATGTCTTTAACGCTAGAGCCTTTTTGACTCATTTCCCAGACCTGTAGAATTTTTCCCTGTTTCTTTTTCTTTTTTGGAATGGTTTGTTTGTTTTGGCCGGTTGGTGTTGAACCGGATTCTTTTTGATTTTGCATTTTTTATTCCTCGGGCGCAGCGACCCTGCAAACCGGTATTTAAAGGTCAGCAATATTATTCCAGATTCATAAACCGTATAAGCACTACGAGCTTACAAAAAAAGGAAAAGAAAACATGAAAAGGCTAGAGCAGAGGTGAAAAAATGAGTTGGCAAAATGCTATCGTATTAAATCCCAACGAGCAAGTATTACAGTCTTGGGACGGCAATTGCGAACATCATCAAAAGGCCGTCGTTCAACAAAGAGTTGCTGTTGTATTCAAGACCAATAAAGTAGTAGATGCAAAACACACCGATTCTGGAGCTCTTGTTCTGACAAACCAACGTTTAATTTGGTTTGAAAGAACTGGAATGTTCTCTAAGGCTATGAGAGCTTCTATGCAAATAGACTTAACAACTATACAAGGAATACAAGTTGGCGGAACATTAGTTAAATGGCTTTCGATTACAGATATACAAAGTGAAAATATCTTCCACTTAAAAAATTGCGACTTTGCTTCAATCAGAGATATTATAATTAGACAAATGAATGCGCTTAAACAATTACAACAAACTCCACCACCGCCGATGATTATGCAAAAAGAAACAATAACAAAAGAAATCGTAATGAGTCCATGTAACTATTGCAAAGGTTTGATGCCTCAAACATCCTTGTTCTGTCCAAACTGCGGTGCACAAAGAAAAGCGTAAAATAATCGAACGTACTTTAATTTTTTTTTCTTTCTTTCAATTTTTTAGTATTTAGTTATCAAAAAGCTTTCGAAAGAGCTTTCTTTTTTATCATATATGACGTTTATATATGTGAAAATAGTGAATAGATAAAGTAATTTCACTTTTATTAATGGTGCTAAAAAATGAAAACATACAAAACTTTTCTTGGCCATGAAGCAAATCATGGCGAAATAAAACCGGGGACGCCAGAATACAGACAAATTCATAATGATTACGTTAAAAAATGGAGACATGCTGGAAGAGACGAATATTATAAAAAAATAGCGCTCAAAAAAGCAATCAATGCAAAATTAGCGAAAAAAAAATAGCTAAGCTGGGATAAAAAATGATGAGTGGCGAATACGCAGACGAAGTAAAAGAAAAGCAACAAATATTAAAGGAGATATTGCTAAAAGAACCAACGGGCAGCTTTTATGACCTGCTTTACAAATTCATGGCAAGAGCAAAAGTAAAAAGACAAACTGCTGAAGGTTATATAATAGCGGCAATAGCAGATAACTGGATGGCCATTACAAGAAACCAAAACACTCCAATGAAAGTTTTCGAAATATTGAAAGCACTAAAATATTTAAAAATAGACATGCAGTATCAATCAAAACTTGAAGGTGAGAAACGTTATAACGTAGAAACAATGAGTAATGAGATTATTCCAAAAGAAGAACCGCCCCCAGAAGCAGCAGAAGAACTAGCAAAATATAGAAAACTCAAAGAAATAAATGAACTCAGAAAAAAAATGGGTTTGAAACTCTTAGATGATTTACTAAATTGACAAACACTGTGTACAGTAAGCACACACAGGTTGCATAAAATAATATTAAACTCAATTATTTTTAGTATATATAGCTAAGCGACCAAGAGCGAGCGAGCGACCGTTATACACTACACACAGGGACTGCATAGTCTATTTTTTTTTTGCTTTTTCCCTTAAAAAACCGGTAGACTATGGAAAAAGCTAATGAATTAAATTGCAGTACTTATTTTTTCAATGTTTCCAACGTTAGTATCTACCCCGCACCTATTGAAACGCGAAAAATCATTTCTTAGTTTTGCTCAAATAAAGAAGTCTGATTGAAAAACTACTGCAATAAACAAACAACAAACAATAAAGTCAGTCAAATATAAAACCCAAAACCCCTATGCCACAACTCTGTGTGTGAGCGTGCGCGTGTGTGAGCGTGTGAGCGTGCGCGTGTGTGAGCGTGTGAGCGTGCGCGTGTGTGAGCGTGCGCTCGTTGCCAGCGAGGCGAGCAAATTTTTATTACTCAAATGCAAATGTGCGAGCGTGTGTGCGTGCGCGTGTTGTATGAAGAGGTATAGGTATAGGTTGAGTTGAGAGTTGAGTTGAGCAGCTGCCGGGTTTGGTTGGTTGGTTGGATTAAATTTTAATGCCCCCTTCATCAAGGACTTTACCACCTGCTTCTAAAGAAGGAAAGTCAGTAGCAATGAACTGCTATCTCTGAACCCTTTAGGGTTCAGAACGATTCTCAAAAAAGAAGGTTGAGGTTCAGCTTGCCACCTCGTAGACCCAGTCGCAGTCGCCGACTGGGCCTGGTTTGCGGATTTCTTTCAGGCGGATGTTTTTGATTTTGAGGTTTTCTGTAAGCGCTCCCACTGGGAACATGGACATGGCGCAGGCAGGCATGATGCCGTATCTCTCTTTCACGAGTTTACCGTGGCATATGTAGCAGCCACGGTTTTTCACGATGTAATCTTGCCCTTGCTTTTCTACAGTAATGCTTTCAGCAAGCTTCAGGTCGTCGCGGAGGTAGTTTGCGATCTGCTTCATCAAGGCATCTAGGTTTTTGGCTGGAGGTACGGATTTACCCCAGGTTTTTCCGAGTGCCATACTGGCTTTTGCGAATACCTTCTGATTTTCTTCGCCCAAGGCGCCTTGAATTGCACATAAGACTTCAAAGACGGGTTTTTGGGGAATCATTTTCTCTTCAGACATTCTCTTCTCACCTCCCGCGCGTTACATTTTGAGGTTAGGAAAAGCCCAATTTTAGCGTTTAAGCTAAGTTGTATATAAGATTTTGCAGGTTAAAAAAGTGCCTACCGCAATGCGTGCCCGCAATCCCTCTCGATAGGCAGCTTGCCTTGAGTTAAATATAAAAATAAATGAAATCATGAGGTTGATAAGTTAATAACCGCGCGCTTTATGTAATGCACTCAAGCAAAACGTGAAGTTTTGTATTATGTAGATAAACAAAAAGTATCAAAAATCACTGCCTAGAACTATCTTGGCTTCAAGCTTTTCAATGTTCTACGAGGCTTTCTCTTAAGTTCTGTGCCACAAACTAGGCACTCCTTGGATGAGCAGTTGGCAGGGTATTCACGGTGGCACGCTGGGCAGTATCTTATCCACTCTAAAAGGCGCTTGATACCGAAAGTGGCGAGTGCTAAAAATTCTATTCCTAACTGCGTCGCAACATTCTGAATTGAATAGTCATCAGTAACAATTTGAGGCATATAACCAATTGCTTTCAATTCTAAGGCCAAAGCTAAAAGCTGTTTATCAGTTTCCGATAATAGGAACGAGTCGCCGACTTTACTTGCCGACGCGTTAACTTTATTCAAAAATTCTTCCGAAGGAGCCTTAACCTTCAACTTTCCGTTTTCCAATGCTGTTTTAAATCTTACCAAAATCATGGAATTTTTCCTTATTTCTTCTTCAACCTTGGGGACGGTTACTTGTTCTTCGCTTAGAGAGAAAGGGTCAAAGCCTGCCAAGAAAGCGGAAGTGTCTAGGACAATGACTCGCTTGCATGGCTTGTTTGTCTGAGTTTTCATTCTGTTCCCTTAAAAAGTAACCGACTTCTCAATCGGTCATAAAAGTCGCTTTCGAACCGGATAAAAGAAGTTACATTTTTTGATACAGTGACTTTTAACATTGGCTCTTTACAGTTTACAAGTTTACGGTAGTTTCCATCAATTAAAACAAGCATTTCCTTTGGCCTGATCACATTGAAGGTAATGGTGGAATCGGCTGGAAAAACAAGCGAATGGAACACAGTCAACGAACAGATCGGCGTAATAACGAAAGCATCTACTGCTGGGTCTAAAACCGATCCTCCTGCTGAAAGAGAATAGCCAGTAGAACCTGTTTGGGTAGCCACGATTAGTCCGTCTGCTTGGCACTTAAGAATTGGCTTTCCATCCTTGCAGATCTGCGTATAAAGTATTTTTGATGGTTCACCAGCAGAAATAACAACATCATTTAAAGCGTCTGGCATTGCTTCTTCGCCCGCTTTTACAGATAGTTTAGCGCATTTTTCGATTTTGTACTCGCCTTTCAAGATTTTTTCGACTGCTTCGCAGGCGTTTTTAGGCTCGACTTCTGTTAAGAATCCTCTAACTCCCATATTGATTGCTAAAATTGGCGGTTCAGGCTTAGGCACCGTGATAGATGTTCGTAGTATTGTTCCGTCTCCGCCGATTGTTATTATGAAGTCGGTTTTCATTTTTGATAGGGGAATCATCTCTTCTTTTGTGGTGACTTTTCCTGCTAGGGTATCTTCTATGTAAACCTTCAGTCCTTTATTTTTAAGATACTCCGCTAGCTCCTCGGTAAGCTTTAAAGCTGATTTTTTATCGTAGCGGGCGACTAATCCCACGCTTTTGAACAATAATTCCACCGTTCAGTAATAGCGTAAACCTTAATCTATATATGGGTGTTGTTTAGAATTGCATTGATAGAACTGTACTGTTGGTGAGTGTATGAGCAGACCAGTCGATGTCGGAGAATTACGCGTTGGCGGCTACATGATGATTGAAGGCGAACCCTGCAAAATAGTAGACATCGCAAAGTCAAAGCCTGGAAAACACGGATCCGCCAAATTCAGAATTGTTGCTATCGGCGTATTTGATGGTCAAAAAAGACAGTTCGTCAAACCCGTTGATTTAGGCGCTGAAATTCCGATAATTGATAAGAGACCCGGACAAGTTTTCGCCATTAACCCCACAGGAGTTCAAATAATGGATCTGGAAACCTACGAGTACCTAGATGCCCCATTCCCTGAAGAAGAAGACCTCAAAGCCAAGCTTGTCGCCGGCGCAGAAATCGAATACTGGAAAATACTTGGAAGAGTAAAAATCGTCAGAGTAAAATAATCAATTAGCAAATTGCTAATCTTTTCTCTTCTCACTTATCTGAGCGTTTGTCTGTTATTTGTTTTCTAGTTCCACCAAGTCCAACCGAGCTTTTTGAAGCTAAGGTACATTGCTAAGAGAATTATTCCCCAGCTTAATGGAATGCTTCCGATTACGAGTATGAGGTTAGCTTGCAGGTAAGTGTAACTTGCCCAAGCACTTAAAACCGTTAAACCTACAAGTAACAAAACAAAAATACCTGCGTGGATTGCTCGTTCTGCCGTCAACTATTACACCCAAGTTATTTACCAGTATTCCCCTGCATTGTTAAAAGATTTTCCGTTAATGTTTATTTTCTAGTTGGATCCTTTTTTGTTGAAGCCAATGATGCATGAAGAGCCGTCTGAATTGTGAAGAATGCTTAATGGGGAACTGAGGCTTCATAGACTTAACGCACTTTTCTCTAAGCAAAAAAGGCGTATCTTAAGGATAATCGAAAAAATTAGGCGCATTATCTTGTTTTTTAGCTGTAATCTTTATTTAAAAGAATTACAGAATGTTTAAGGCTGGAGACTCTGATGGCGCTAGACAAGTTAGGTTCTTCTCTAACCGACGCTATAAAAAAACTGTTTAAGGCTAGCGTAGTGGACGAAGCCACAGTGAAAGAACTTGTCCGTGACATACAAAGAGCTTTACTTCAAGCAGATGTTAATGTTCAACTTGTCCTTGAAATTTCCAAGCGCATAGAAGAGCGAGCATTAAAAGAAAAAGTTCCTCCTGGCATTTCAAGACGCGAGCACGTTATCAAAGTTGTTTACGAAGAGTTAACGCGTTTTGTCGGTGATAAGCCTGTTCCTATCAAGATGGAGCCTGGAAAAAGGGAAATCATAATGCTTGTTGGAATCCAAGGCTCAGGAAAAACCACGCAAGCCGCAAAACTGGCACGGTATTTCCAGAAAAGAGGGCTAAAGCCAGCGTTGATTTGCGCTGACACTTTTCGCCCCGGCGCGTTTGCTCAGCTTCAGCAATTGGCCGCTAGAATAAATATTCCAATTTATGGCGACTTGAAAGCTAAAGACCCCATCAAAGTCGTCAAGGAAGGGTTAAAACAGTTCAACGACAGGGACTTGATAATCGTTGACACGTCAGGTAGGCACAAAGAAGAGAAAACTCTAATCAAAGAAATGAAGGACCTCGAAAAACACCTCAAACCTGACGAAGTCATCATGGTTATTGACGGCACCATCGGTCAACAAGCCCTTATTCAAGCCAAAACGTTCCATGAAGCAACACCCATAGGCGCAATTATCGTAACAAAACTCGACGGTTCCTCGAGAGGAGGAGGCGCGCTTTCAGCAGTTGCAGCAACGGGCGCTCCCATAAAGTTTATTGGTACAGGCGAAAAAATCGAAGATATCGAGGCGTTTATTCCCTCACGTTTTGTCGGTCGACTCCTAGGCATGGGCGATTTAGAAACACTGTTAGAAAAGGTGCATGATGCCGAAATTAAGGTTCCGCCAAAAAAAGCCAAGGAAATACTCAGCGGAAATTTCACCCTGACAGACATGTACGAGCAGTTCCAAGCCCTCAAAAAAATGGGTCCCTTCAGTAAAGTGCTAAAGATGTTACCCGGAATGTCTTCTGATATTCCACAAGACATGCTCAATACAGCTGAAGGCCGCTTGGATAAATGGGGAGTAATAATCCAATCCATGACACCTAAAGAAAGGGAAAACCCCAAAATATTGAACTCTTCTCGGGCAAAACGTGTGGCACGCGGTTCAGGAACAACTGAAAAAGAAGTTAAAGAACTCCTCAAGCAGTATGTAATGATGCGTAAAATGCTAAAGACGTTTAAGCGAAAAAAGAAACTGCCCTTCGGACTCGGCGGACAAGGAATGCCCGCGACTTTCGGCAGGTAGGCTTCATGAAATGGATATACTTGAAAAAGCGTTTGAACTTCTCAGCAAATATCCCCTCTGCGACCACTGCCTTGGCAGACAATTTGCTTCGCTTGGTTACAGCATGGAAAATAACGTTCGAGGCTCAGCATTAAAAATCAGTTTAACCTTGCAAGCCAACGACCTTGCCAAAGAAAAAAACCTTGATGGCATTAAGCAACTTAAAATTTTGGCGACTAATGGTTTTTCAAAAGAAGCACAAGAAACCCTAAAACACCTCAAGAAACGCGTTCCTAAAAAAGGCTTGGACGCCGAGTGTTTTCTTTGTGAAGGCAAGTTTGAGCTTATTAACAGCTTAACCGAGAAGTCCTTAGGCGCTATTGAAGGTTATGAGTTTACAACGTTCCTTGTAGGAATTGAATTACCAGTTAAGGTCGAGGAACGTGAGGACGAATTTAAGGCTGCCTTCAACCTCGGCTATAGCGAAAGTATAAAACATGAATTTGGACGATTATTCGGCAAAGCGCTTGCCATACGCGCTGGTAAAGAAGTGGAATACTTAAAGCCTGACATGGTCGTAGTAATCAACCCTTTCCTCGAGAAGGTGCGAGTTCAGGTTAACCCGCTTTTTGTCGCTGGCAGGTACCGTAAGCTGGTGCGTGACATTCCACAGTCAAAATGGTTCTGTTCCAGTTGCCGTGGAAGAGGTTGTGAGAAGTGCGGTGGAACCGGCAAATTGTATCCTGAATCGGTTGAGGAGCTCTCTTCAAAGCCCCTGTTGGAAGCAACTGAGGGTGAAAAAACAGCGTTTCATGCTTCTGGTCGCGAGGATATTGATGCTCGGATGTTGGGTGCTGGTCGGCCTTTTGTTATTGAGGTTTCTAAGCCTAAGAAGCGGTTTGTTGATTTGAAGGAAATTGAAGCCAAAGTCAATGCTGATGCTGTGGGTAAGGTTGAGGTTTCGCGGTTGCGTTTTACCACTAAGGATGTGGTCAGGCGGCTCAAGAAGGGTGAAGGCGCGCAGAAAGAGTATCGGTTGCTGGCTGAGTTTGAGAACGAGGTTTCTGATGAGGGTTTGCGGATGTTGGAAGAGACGCTTAGCGGCTCTTTAATTAAGCAGCAGACGCCTCTGCGGGTTTTGCATAGGAGGGCGGATTTAATCCGAGAAAGGTACATATATAAGGTTAAAGTTAAGAAGGTGTCGCTTAAGAGAGCTCTGATGGAAATTCGTTGCCAAGGCGGCCTCTATGTTAAGGAATTGGTATCTGGAGATGAAGGAAGAACAATACCGAACGTTTCAGATTTGCTTGGAAACAGAGGGAAGACGCTTAAGCTTGACGTTTTAAAAATTATAATGGATGATTAAGAAAAAGGTGAAAATTGGATGAGAGGTTCAAAAGGATATTACTCTGGGACTCGCAGTCTTCTGAAAAAGGCAACCAGGGATAAAGGTAAGCCGAAAATTAGCAAATTACTTCAGGAATATCAGCCTGGGTCTCAAGTGATAATAAGGATGGATTCTAGCGTACAGAAGAGTATGCCTCATAAACGGTTCCACGGTAAGATAGGCACCATAATTGAAAAGCGGGGTCGAGGGTACGTAATTCGCGTGCCTCAAGGTAATTCTATTAAAGAAATCATTGTTCGCTCTGAACATATAGAGTCGTACATGGGCAGTGGAGAAAAATGAGCAAGAGGGAAATAAGCGAAAGTCGCTTGACATTACCACAGGTTAAGAAGATATTAGGGGATATTGGCGAAGAAAATCTAGACCAGTTCCAGCGCCGAACATTAGATTATGTGAACAAGTTCTCCAAAGTTGATCCTGAGAAGGCTGAAGAGCTCTTGCAAACTCTTGTTAAAGAATACGAAATTGACGAAGCTGAAGCGGTTCAAATTATAAATTGTATGCCTGAAACTGTTGATGAGCTGAGGGTTTTCTTAGCTGGCGGTCGCAAGATTATCGAGACTGCAAAATTACACGCTATAGTTGCGCTTTTGAATGAGAATAGAATTTTGAAGTAGCGGAAAGCGGCTAAGTATTTTTAAGCAGTAAGCGCAATAGACTAGAGGGCTTAGTGACTGTTATGGAAAAGCGGTATGAAGAGTACGCTTACGTGTTAGATTTCCTACCACATGGCAAGCCAGGGTTCCGTCCGAGTGGGCGGGCAGGCTACCGAGCGGGAGCTTTAATTCAATGCGTGGGTGAAGAATTTTTTACGCTTTTGGAGGCTTTGGTGAAAGAGGGTTTAATGCTTAAGCCCAGCGACCGCGTGTACGTGGGAAAGGATTCTCGTGAAGAGGTTACGTACATTATTGGCCGCATTGGTTTTGAAGAGTTAACCGCATCCGCTAAAGCGGAGCTTCCAAGTGTGATAAGCCTTATAGTGAAGAATCGTGAAAAATGGTTTGTGAACTTTTTCAACACCACACGAGCAGTTACCCCTCGTATGCATGCTTTAGAGCTTGTTCCAGGTATCGGCAAGAAGTATATGTGGCAGGTTATCAATGAGCGTGCTCGAAAGCCGTTTGAGAGTTTTGAAGATTTGCAGAAGCGAACAGAGTTGCCTAATCCTGTAAAGTTGATTACTAAGCGAGTTATGGAAGAACTTGATGGCGACAGCAAGTACCGATTGTTCACCAGGACGCAGTAAGGCATAAAGCGATGAGCCTTGAGGAAACGAAGCAGCTGCTTCGAACTTATCGAATTACCCCGAATAAGCTTTCAGGGCAGAATTTCATGGTTGAACCTTCACTTTACGGCAAGCTGTGCACTTATGCCACGCTTGACTCTTCAGACGTGGTGTTGGATGCTGGCGCAGGCTTCGGTTTTCTGAGTCGTTTCTTAGCTGATAAGTGTAAGGCTGTAATTGCGGTTGAGAAGGATCCGCAGGTTGCAAAAGCGCTTCGTGAACAAGTCAAAGGCACTGGCAATGTGATTGTAATAGAGGGCGATGTGTTGAAGGCAGCTTTGCCTGAGTTTAACAAGGTCATAGCGATTCCCCCTTACTATTTGTCTTCTCATCTTATTGCGTGGCTTGTAGAAGGCAGAATCGATTGTGCAGTGATGATTTTACAGAAAGAATTTGCCAGTCGACTTATAGCGGCGGTAGGCAGTGAGGATTATGGTTGGTTAACAGTATTGACTTATCTGCATGTAGAGGTTGAGCTTTTGGATGCGGTTCCTAAAGAGATGTTTTATCCTCAACCGGAAGTAGATTCGGTAATCGTTCGGATAAAGCCTTGGATTAAAAGTTCGTTTGAAGTGAAAGATGAAATGTTTTTCAAGCGAATGGTAAAGTGGCTTTTTACTCAGCGTAACAAGAAGTTAGGCAAAGCGCTTGAACCATTCATTAAGAGTACCTTGAAGTTAAGCAAACAAGACGCCGAAAAACTGGCTCTTACCCTGCCATTTCACGATAGGCGCGCAAGAGAGCTATCTCCTAAAGACTTCGGAGTATTAGCAAATGCCATTTCCAGTTAAGAGAGTACATTTTGGCAATTACGTTTTTAATGTTTGGGAGAATGTTTACGAGCCTGCAGAGGACTCCTTTCTTTTCGCTGAAAACCTTGACGTAGAAAAAGGCGCACAGGTATTGGATGTTGGTACTGGCTGCGGTATGCTTGGCATATTGGCAGCAGAAAAAGCTGGCAACGTCGTTGCGGTTGACTTAAATCCCTATGCTGTTTGCTGCGCAAGAGAGAATGCAGCGCTTAACAATATACGTTGTAAAATGGCTTTCATTCAAACTGACCTATTAACCGCTTTAAACGAAAGCGCAAGATTTGATTTAATCCTCTTTAACGCACCATATCTCCCTGCTGCTGAGTCTGAGGCGGAATCCTGGATTGGGCGCTCATGGGCAGGAGGCATTAACGGAAGGCAAGTTATCAATCGCTTCATCCACGAAGCTCCACTGCACATGAGACCCAACGGTCGGATTCTCTTGATGCAATCTACGCTTGCAAATGTTGAAGAAACGATTAGCAAATTTGCAGAGCACAATCTTAAAGCAAGCATCAAAGCTGAACGTAAACTGCCTTTCTTTGAGACTTTAACACTTATAGAAGCTAAAACATAACCTGCTAAGCAAACGCTGGTTGTTGTGCTGAAAAGCAAATAAAGGTATAGCGTATTGATTATTGTCGGTGATTACAAAATGACGATTTGGTTTTACGTTAAAACAGAAGACGATCCAAAGACTGTTGGAGATGTTGTTTGCAGTTTCAATTTTACACAAGGCAAGCATCCTGAGGATCAGTATTCTTGGATAATGGAAGTTGGGCGAGATGAGCCTGGCTACTGGGTAATCAAAGGCAAATATGCTGCCCTAAAAGACCTCTCAGAAATAGGCGACGTTTACAGGATAGGCGACACCGTGGTTCTTTCAGAGATTGATGATGACTTAGCCCCAGACTTCCTCGATCCATTAATAACAAAGTATGGGTTTGATAACGTTAAATGGATAGTTGTTCCAAAAACAAGATAAAAAAAACTCAATCAAGCCAGACAGACAGAGAGAGTCTACCCTCTCATTTTACTCCTAAAAAACTAAGCTAAATTGCGGTCGTTCATTGCTTGTCGTATTTTTCAAATTCATCACTCATTATAGTTAACTCTATACCAGCTTGCTTGAACATCTCAATGGTGTCAGCATCAGCATGATACCTTTTTTCGCAGACCACACGTTTGATACCAGCATTAATTATCATCATGGCGCAAGTTCGGCATGGGGTCATTTTGCAGAAAATAGTTGCTCCCTCAAGCGGTATTCCAAACCTAGCTGCTTGAATGATGGCGTTTTGTTCAGCATGAAGAGTCCGTACGCAATGCTGGGTTACGTTGCCGTTGCTGTCAAACACTTTGCGGAAGTCATGCCCAACCTCGTCGCAGTGTGGCAAACCAGAAGGAGCACCAACATACCCAGTGGTCATAATTCTTTTATCTTTAACAATTACACAACCGCTTCTCCCACGGTCGCAGGTAGCACGCCTAGCCACAGCTTCACATAAGTCTAAGAAGTATCTATCCCAATCAGGCCTTGAATTATTATCCAACGATCTCCAGCCTCAACCTGTTTAGTTCGTTAAAACAAATTAATAAATCATCTGAAAACAAACGGCTTATTTTTGGTAAATGTGAATTTCTCTGCAAATCTTGTGCCGCTCATCAACCTCAACCAAAGAGGGGGCATCGATTAACTCTTCAAGACCTATTGCATCTTCAGAAAACATATCTTTTGAGAAAGGCTGAATTCTCCTAAACCCTAAATTCTCAAGTTTCTCACCAATAGGCATAGTTACCGATTGTCCAGAACGCGTTATGATGTAAGGTGTCACAAGAACCAATCGTCCACCATTCTGCAGCACTCTATGCGCTTCTTCAACAAAAGTAAAATACAAGGGCTCAAGCTTCTGGATAATCTTTAATGCGTATGGTCCAGTTGGCACCTGACGTAAAGCTGGACCCAAATCAGGCTCCGTCACGACGCAATCTACTGTTTCTTGTCCAATTTTCTCTGCCAACCTGCAAACGTTTCCTTGCACAACCCTAAACTCCGCATCTTCAAGGCTGTACTCTCTTTTGATCCATTCAAGGTTTTCATTGGCTGCTTTAACACACCAAGGATTAACATCTACGCCAACGACCTTTGCCCTCGCAAGGAGTGCTTCCTGAAGAATTGTGCCAACGCCACAGAATGGGTCAAGCAAAACCTTCCTAGGCGTACAAGCGGATAAATTAACCATTATCCTAGCTAACCTTGGAGGTATAGCAAAAATTTTTCTCTGATTAGGCTTGTAAATGTCCCTTTTTTGAAATTCAAAGGGATTGTGCACAGCAACTGTGGTGGCAACCCACGTTTCTTCCTTGCCAATACACAGCAACACTTCCGCTTTGTTTTCAACTAAATTCTTCTTTAAAACTTCAATATGGCTTAGCTGAGCAAACCTCCTATCTTTAGAAAAGCCCATAAACTTAGATTTCTTGCCATAACCAGCTAACTCATCCTTTACACTGCTTCCGATAAACCGCTGAATAACCCCTGATAATGGACGCAGTGTTTTCTCAGCGCAGTATACACTTACTCCAAAAAACAGCTTCTCAGCAGACTTATCCATTTCATCAACTAAACCGCTTGATGCTAATGATGCAGCTATTTGTGACTGGGCTTGCTTGTTTCTTTCAAAAAACGCTTCCTTAACAATTAGAGTAGGAAACTTTGCTTTGACCTCACCGATTTTTATGGTTCCACCTAAATCCTCAATAACAGAAGCGCCAAAGCCTTCTTCAACGCTAACCGCAAAGAATTCTTTAGAAAAAAATTGCACTTCAAATTTGATTTCTCTAGCTTTCAAGTAAGAAGCAAGCTCCGCTAACGAAAGCTTCCAGTTTTTCCCTGAAATAAACAACTCTATTGCCATCTGGAAAAGAAAAGCTAAACTAAGTATATAAGAAATGACGCCGCCGTTTAACTGAACAAATGGTTAAAGTAGACAATTAGAAATTAAAAAATTCACACGAAGCTTCACCGTGAAGTTACAAATCGTTTAAATACCGCTGAATGAGTATGCTAAAAAGGGACGTTGCATGCACGCACGAAATTACAGGCACGTGAAAAATCGAGCTTACACAAGGAAAGAATACGCTAGAGGTTTTCCACCCCCAAAAATAGTAAAGTTCACTATGGGTGATACTAAGGGTACCTTTGATTGCGAAGCTAAATTAATTGCTTTGGAACGAGCTCAAATACGCCATAGTGCCTTAGAAGCAGCACGTGTGGCAACAAACCGCGTCTTAATAGATAAACTCATAAATGATTATCTTATGGTTGTTCATCCATACCCTCACATTATCCTGAGAGAAAATAAAATGATCTTCGGCGCTCACGCTGACCGGCTTCAACAGGGAATGAGACGTTCCTTCGGGACAGCGATTGGCACTGCAGCAAAAGTTGAGGTAGGACAAACCATCATAACGGTCAAAGTTAAAGCAGCTGCTGCTGAAACAGCCAAAGAATCGCTCAAAAGAGGGAGCGCAAAACTTCCTATACCTTGCAAAATAGTTATCTCCAAGATTCCACCTTCTCTAAATGTAACTGAGAAGTCCGAACCGGAGACGGAGACACTTGAGAGTTAAAGAGAAAGAACTGGTTTTATGGTTTGATGATGTAAGAAAAGAAGATATTCCTGTTGTTGGCGGCAAAAACGCCAGCCTCGGCGAAATGATTAATGCCGGATTACCTGTTCCACCAGGTTTTGCGGTAACGGCTTATTCTTATGAGAAATATATTCAAGAAAAACGTATAGCCGAGCAAATCTATAAAATAATTAAGGACACAGTCACAAACCCAAATGACCCCAAACAATACGATACGGCGTCAAAGAAAATACGTGAACTTATCGAAAAAACGCCGATGCCTAAAGAAATTGAAAACGCCATAAGAATAGCTTACAAAGAACTAAACCAACGGCTTGAGTTAAAGGACATTTTCGTTGCTGTACGGTCAAGCGCTACAGCCGAAGACTTACCTGACGCGTCCTTTGCAGGCCAACAAGAAACTTTCTTAAACGTTAAAGGCGCGGATGACCTTATCGATAAAGTAGTTAAATGCTGGTCAAGCTTATTTACGCCACGTGCAATCTTTTACCGAACTGAAAAAGGCTTTGCGCATGAAAAAGTCTTCATAAGTGTCGGGGTCCAAAAAATGGTGAACTCCGGATGTGCTGGAGTCATGTTTACCATTAACCCTGTAACTGGTAACCCGGATGAAATTGTAATCGAAGGCAACTACGGCTTAGGAGAAACTGTCGTTTCAGGCGCTGTTAACCCTGATGATTTTGTCGTGGACAAGAACACAGTCAAGATTACGGAAAGAAGAATTTCGCGTAAAACAATAATGTATCTTCGTGACCCCAAAACAGGCAAAACAGTGCATTTGGACGTGCCCGAGGATAAGCAGAAAGTAAGCTGCATGAGTGATCAGGAAATCTTTACGCTTGCAGAACTTGCAAAGCGAATTGAAAAGCATTATGGCAAACCCATGGATATTGAATGGGCAATTGACCAAGACCTATCTTATCCAGAAAACATGTTCATAGTTCAAGCTCGCCCAGAAACCGTTTGGAGCACAAAAAACATGGAAACACCCTTAAGAACTGAAGAAAATAAAGCTGAAGGAACATTAAAAGTAGTAGTGAGAGGCATTTCGGCTGGAAGAAAAGGTTACGGCGCAGGTAAAGCAACAGTTGTCCTAAATCCTGACGATGCAAACAGAAACATGCACAAAGGAGATATTCTCGTAACAGGCATGACTGACCCTGACTTTGTGCCATTCATGAAAATGGCAAGTGCTATAGTCACCGACAAAGGTGGAGTCACGTCGCACGCAGCAATTGTAAGCCGCGAACTTAGCATCCCCTGTGTGGTAGGTACAGAAACAGCTACTCAAATAATGAAAACAGGCCAAGAATACACTGTGGATTCAAGAAACGGCATAGTTTACGAAGGCATAATGGCCCAAGCCGTTCAACCAGCAGTAACATTAAATGGACCGGCTATGGTTATGCAAGCAGCAGCAGAGGCCGCTCCGGTAACAGCCACAAAAATCTATATGAATTTGGGTGTTCCAGAAAAAATTGAAGATTATAAAAATCTGCCCTTCGAAGGCATAGGATTAATGCGCATCGAATTCATATTAGCCAGCGCCATAGGTCAGCACCCCATGATGTTTGTCGAAACAGGTGAAAGCCAAAAATTCGTAGACAAACTTGCCGAAGGCATAGCAACCGTTGCCCGAGCAATCCAGCCCCGACCAGTTGTAGTGCGCTTAAGCGACTTCAAAACCAATGAATACCGAGGCTTGAAAGGTGGAGAAAAATACGAAATAGTCGAAGAAAACCCAATGCTCGGTTGGAGAGGCTGCAGCCGCTACATAAGCAAATGGTATATCCAAGCCTTCCGACTTGAATGCCAAGCCATCCAAAAATGCCGTATAGAATGGGGTCTCAAAAATATCTATGTCATGCTTCCAATGGTTCGCACTCTTTGGGAAGCCAAGAAAGCTCTCGAAATTATGAAGGAAGAAGGTCTAGAGCGCTCTCGCGACTTTAAAATTTGGTTTATGGCTGAAACGCCATCCATAGCAATAATGGCTGACGAATTTTCTAAGCTCGTCGATGGCTTCTCAATAGGCTCAAACGACATGACTCAAGGCATACTAATGATTGACCGCGACTCTGAACGCTTAGCTCAAATGGGCTATTTTGACGAAAGAGACCCGGCAGTAAAAAGAATAATTGCACACCTCATCAAAGTCGCTCATGAAAACGGAGTCACCGTTTCCATATGCGGTGAAGGGCCATCAAACCTTCCAGACTTCGCAGAGTTCCTCGTTCGCGCAGGAATTGATAGCATATCCGTAAACAACGACGCGGTAGTAGCTACAAGAAAAAATGTTGCCAGCTTAGAACAAAAGATAATTCTTGAACGGCTCGCGGAACAAGCTGCTTTAGCTCGTGGGCAACCTCTTAAAAAGCCAACTCAAGACTGGGAATGGCCACGCTAGCATAGAGTCCTTATGCAACAGTGGAGCCCTTTGCTTTCTTTTCTTAGTTTTTTTTGTTACCCATCAGTGGGCGGAGTAAAGTATGAAAGGGTTTGATTTTGAAGAAGAAAGAATAAAGCAAGAGATAACCAAACTTGGCGCCAAACGTGTTCTACTGCAACTGCCCGAAGGATTAAAACCTGAAGGTCCACGCTTAGCTAAAATTATCGAAAAGAGCGGTGCGCTTCCAATAATTTCCGCTGACCCCTGCTACGGTGCCTGCGATATAGCGGTTAATGAAGCAGAAAGTTTAGGCGTAGATTTGATAGTGCATTTTGGGCACTCAAAACTTGTAAAGCATGAGCAGACTCCAACAATCTATGTTGAAGCAAGAGCAACAGTAACAGTTGAGAAGGCTGTCAAAAAATCTTTACCGCTTTTGAGCAAGTACGGTAAGATTGGTTTAGCCACTTCAGTGCAGCATTTGCAAGCGCTAAATCAGGCGAGAGAAATTTTAATCAGGGCTGGGAAAACAGTAATAATCGGCGACAGTGGGCAAATGGGTTATGCTGGGCAAGTTATCGGCTGCAATTACAGCAACGTGAAATCAATCGTCGACGAGGTAGAAGCTTTCCTTTTTGTTGGCGGCGGAATGTTCCACGCTTTAGGCATCGCTTTAAGCACTTCTAAACCAACCTTCATAGCTGACCCATATGATAATAGGGCTTTCGCAATTAATGATGAAGCCCAAAAGATACTCAAAAAACGTTGGGCATGCATTGAAGAAGCGCAAGGCGCTAAAGCTTTCGGGGTTCTTTTTGGTTTGAAACCGGGACAAAAACGGTTAGACCAAGCCCTAAGCGTCAAGGCGTTAGCAGAGAAACATGGGAAAGCAGCTTATCTGTTAGCTGTTAGGGAAATTACTCCTGAAGTACTCCTCGAGTTTCCATCTATCGATGCATACGTCAACACGGCATGCCCTCGCATTTCTCTTGATGCTTCAGGAAAGTTTTCAAAGCCTGTGCTAACTATTAACGAGTTCATGGTGGCTTCTGGCGAATCTTTATGGGAGAATATGCTCAAAAAAGGATTATTCGAAAATTAGATTTAGAGATGTTTCTCTCAAAAATTGCTCTTCAGCCTTCTCCTCAAGCGCAACTTGAACAGTACACTATTTCCCCATCGATTGCATCAACCATGCTGTACATCGCTACCTATGCGAACAACAACATTATTGGCAAAACAGTGCTGGATTTAGGCTGCGGAACAGGTAGGCTCGCTTTAGGCGCCTCTTACCTTGGCGCTGACAACGTTGTGGGAGTTGATGTTGATAGGTTAGCCATTAAAACTGCCGTTGAAAACTCTTTGAAAGTGGGTTTAGCTGGTAACGTTCAGTGGGTTATTGGCGACATAAGTGCTATCATGGGCAGGTTTGATACTGTTTTGCAGAATCCGCCTTTTGGGGTGCAAACAAGGGAGGCTGACAGAGCGTTTTTAGTAAAGGCGTTGGACGTTGGGAATTGCGTTTACTCTCTTCATAACCATCCAGAAACCGATAAGCAATTAATCAAGCAGCTTAAAGCAAACAATGAGTTTTTGCAGGTTTCGCCTTCTCCCTTTTTAGAAAGGTTAGTGACGCAACATAATGGCGTTGTTAAGGCAGTTTATGCTATGCTCATGACTATTCCCCGAATGTTTGATTTTCACACAAAAATTAAGCATGAATTTGTCGTTGACTTATATGTTATCGAAAAAGTAAGCGTTGAATAAATTTTTAGGCCCTTTGGGTCTGGAATTAATTTTGTTTATTACAGTAGATTCGCAAGTGGGTTAGCTTTAATGTACGTATGTGCGCATAGGTGTCTACCGGGAGGGTAAATGTCGATACGTTTTGTCGATACACTTTGCAGATACACTGAAGAGCATACGATGGGCAGGTTCTTGGGCGCAAAGCTCCTCCCAGAATCGTTAAGCCGTTTTTTTTAGATGCCTTGTAGCTCTCTTGCGGATTTATTGTATTAATCAAAAGGTTTATTGATGCGACTGGAAACTAAGCATATGCATTTATCAATCAGCGACTGTTTAGCTTATTTAACATAAAAGGGAACTATCATGAGCCTAAAACCACCTGAACAAAAAAGCGGTCATTTAGTGGTGCCTGGAGAACGCTTAGGCGTTATTGAAGAGTTTATTCCAGACTCCGGAACATACGTTAAAGACGGCGTTATCTACTCCAAAATTGTTGGTCGTGCATTGCTCGACTTGCTAAACAAACGTGTTTCTGTTTACCCACTAGTCAACGGTGAACTCGTCCCGAAAGTTTCAAGCACGGTTGTGGGGCAAATTGGTAATGCCCAGTCTGATAATGTTTTGGTAAGAATCTTTAAAATAGAAAACAAAAGGCTCTCAGGCGAATTTAGCGGCATCTTGCACATTTCCGATGTTTCCGACAGGTATATCGATTCAATGAATGATGTATGCAAGCCCGGCGACATTGTCAGAGCTAAAGTGATCAGTGGAAAAAACCGCATCTTCCATCTGTCAACCAACGACAAGAACTTAGGCATAGTGTATGCTTTCTGTTCTCGATGCGGCAATTTGCTGGAACCTCAACGGTACGAACTGCATTGTCCAAAATGCGGCAATACAGAAAATCGTAAAATCGCACCCGATTATGGAAAAGAGCCGATATAGCAAAAAAAGGGGAACTGACAAGTGAAAATTAATGTGCTAAAAAAATCGGATAATGAGCTTAAAATAGAAATTGAAGGCGGCACTCACGGCTTATGTAACCTGTTACAAAAGAGGCTTTTAGAGGATAAAACGGTGGATTTTGCAGGTTACGATGTCCCGCATCCTTTGGCATCAAACCCCATTATTTACGTTAGAATGAAAGGGAATGCTAAGCCTGAAGACGCGTTGATTAAGGCTGTTGAGAAAGTTCGAGAAGCAAATGACGCTTTTAGCAAAGAGTTAGATCGTGTTCTAAAAGTTTAGTTCTCTTTTGTTTTAACTTTTAGCCTTAGTTTTTAATATTCATTCAAAAAGGTCAAGTAGCTTATGAGGTTTCATTTAAAAGCTAAAATATGCCTTATAGCTTTCAGGGGAAAGGTTTGGCAGTTAAAGGCTTTCGAGTGATAAAATCTGAAATCCGCGTGCTTGGTGTGGACGACGGAAAATTTGTTCCGCATACCGAGGGTGTTGTGATTGTTGTTGGTGTTGTTTTCAGGGGAAGTTGCTGGCTTGATGGAGTGATGCATACTCAAATTGCAATTGATGGCTTTGACGCTACTGAACGGATAGCTTCCATGATTAACAGTTCGCCTCATTGTAAACAGTTACGTTTAGTAATGTTAAACGGAATAACGTTTGCTGGTTTTAACGTGGTGAATATCAAAAGGCTAAATTTGGCAACAAAGCTTCCAGTTATTGCCTTAACGCGTGATAAACCTGATTTAGAAGCCATTCGCAAGGCGCTTAATAATTTGCCTAAAAGTGAAGAGCGTTGGAGAATGATTCTCGAGGCAGGAGAGATCCATGAAGTCTGTTCCCGCCGCAAGCAGATTTACATGGGGATAGCTGGAATTTCATTGGTTGATGCCCGAGAAATTGTTGAATTGACGTCGATAAGAAGCAGTTTTCCCGAGCCTTTGCGGGTTGCACATCTTATTGCCTCTGGCATCAGTCCTTGAATTTGGCCCGAGTTGGAAAAGGTTTAAAAGTCACAATGCTAAGGGAATCAAAAACGGATAGTGGATAACGGACTATGGAATTTTGCCCTAAATGCGGTTCACGTCTTGAACCAAAGAAATCCAAGAATGGTAAAGATGCTTCTTTAGTTCTTGCGTGCCCAAAATGTGGTTATAAAAAGCCCGAAGCTGGCGAAAAAGTTGAGCCAAAAGTGGCGTCGAAGGTTATTCAGCATAATCCTCAGCAGTTTGTAGCCGTTATTGGTAAAGAAGAGCAGAAATTGAATACATTGCCAACTGTGCGGATTGAGTGCCCAAGATGCGGGAACAACACGGCTTATGTTTGGCAGGTCCAAACACGTGGAGCAGATGAATCTTCAACCCAGTTTCTCCGCTGCACCAAATGCAATTACACGTTCAGAGAATACAGCTAAGACGTTGTCTTCTACTGTGATCCTTTGTTAGAACTCTCTATTTTAGTTAGTTAAGCAATAACTCATCTATTGTGAAGCGCCGCTTGACTCTAAATTTATCCAATTCTCATATAATTTATTTTAAGAGCATGTTTTTTGGTTTAGATAGGACAATTTATTTATTAGCTAAATGTGTAATTGTTCTATCTAGAAAATGGGCTACACTTTGTCTTTGAGGTATATTTCCGCTGGAGTTAAATAGCCTATTCCCTCATGCGGTCTAGTGTAGTTGTAGTAGCGTATGAAGCTCCAATGTTCCTTGAACAGGTGAGACTCCAGCTCGTACGCTTTGTGGAAAGCTTCAATCTTGCCAC
>Ga0208038_1000093_pt1 | contig 93500 bp, 99 predicted proteins | sample June2015DPH_16_1_FD_184714 | JGI IMG/M metagenome (GOLD analysis project Ga0208038, IMG submission 184714) | Peatland microbial communities from SPRUCE experiment site at the Marcell Experimental Forest, Minnesota, USA - June2015DPH_16_100... | ecosystem: Environmental > Terrestrial > Soil >...
AAAGGGCGAGGTCGAAAGCGCAGGTGAGACCTGCGGGGCCTGCCCCTATGACCGCTGCCTTCTTACCCGTCTTCCCGGCCTGGGGCGAAAGGGGGGCAGCGGAGAGGGGGACGACTGCCCGCTTGATGTCACGGATGGCTATGGGTTCGTCGATCTGCCCTCTGTTGCACGCCTCTTCGCAGGGCGCGTAGCAAACCCTTCCGCACACGGAAGGGAAAGGGTTCGTCCGCCTGATGAGGAGGTAGGCGTCCTCGAACCTCCCCTCGCTCGCGTGCTTCAGGTAGCCGGGTACGTTCGTGTGGACCGGACACGCGGCTATGCACGCGGCCTTGCACTGCCTGGCCGTCCGCTTATCGATGCTGGCCTTGTTGGGAATGGCCTGGGGGAAGGGGATATACGCGGCCCTCCTAACGCCCGTCCCCATGTTGAACTCGCTCTTCATGACTACCGGGCAAAAGGAAAGGCAGGCGCCGCAGGCCGTGCATTTCTTGACGTCCACGAAGCGCGACTTCTTCAGGACCGCGACCTTGAAACCGGCCGCCTCCCTTTTTATCGCCACCGGCCTCGACCATGAGAGAAGGTCTATGTTCCGATTGAGCGCCACCTCCACCATCTTGGGCGAGAGGGTGCACGTGGAACAGTCGAGGGTAGGGAAAGTCTTGTCGAGCTGAATCATCCTGCCGCCGATGGACGGTCCAGCCTCGACCATAGTCACGCGCACGCCGCAGGAGGCGAGCTCCAGGGCCGCAGTAATCCCCCCGATGCCGCCGCCTACTACGAGCACGTGCTTATCCCTGCCTGCCCCTTCGCCAATCATCCTTTTGCTATGTCTTTCAACTTGTCCCGAAGCTTGTTTGCGTCCCCGACGAAGCCGAAATGGGCATACTGGAAGATGGGAGCCTCGGGGTCTTTGTTGACCGCTATGATGCAATCGGAGTCTTTCATGCCCGCTATGTGCTGGAAGGCGCCCGAAATCCCCATGGCCAGGTAAACCTTCGGCTTGACCGTCTTGCCGGACGTGCCCACCTGGCGCGGCTTAGGGAGCCACATCTTGTCGATGACCGGCCTCGATCCCGAAAGCACGGCTTTGAGGAGGCCGGCAAGCTCCTCGTAGCCCGCTATCTCGTCCTTGCTCCCGATCCCGCGGCCCACGGAGAGGAGAAAGTCGGCCTTCGTGATGTCTATGGCACCCTTCTCTTCCTCCACGTATTCTATAAAGGTCCTGGCAGGATCGGTTGCAATACCGTCTATTGTGCCGACCGAGGCGGCCCCACCCTTTTCCGTCGCGTAGTCCTTGAAGCTCCCGCTTCGCACCGTTACCGCGAAGGTCCCCTCCCCCGGCCTGAACTCGCCGAAGATCTTGTCCGAATAATAGCTCTTCAGAAAAACAGCCCTTTCCATGTCGAACCCGCTAACGTCCGTGATGAGCGGCAGATCGAGAACGCCAGCAGCGTAGGACGCAAGCTCGATGCCCGACGAGGAGCTTGTGAAGAGAATGGCGCCCGGCCTCCCGCCGCCTTCGATGACCTTCTCCAGGACGCGGACCATGGTGAGGGGGTTCTGGAAATCCGTCTCCGAAGCCTCCACCTTTATGACCGCGTTGCAGAACTTCTCGCCTTCCCCGGGAGCACCGGCCGGCGCAAGCAGGCGTATCTCCTTACCCAAAAGGTGCGCAAGGCCCAGGGTGTCAAGGTTCCTTTCCTCGAAAAGACCGCGCCTTACCTCGGCGACTACCAGCGTGTAGCTCATTGATACACCCCCTTCTCCCTTAGTATGCCCAAAATGCCTTTGCCCACGGCCTCGAGGTCCCCTTCGAGCATCGAGGCCCCGCCCTTTTTCGGGGGATAGACCCATCTGACGAGGTCGATCATGGTCCGGCTGCCCTCCTGATACGCGTCCGCCCCGAATACCCTCCGCTCCACCTTCGAGGCTTTCCTGATGCCCATGATCGAGACGTACCGGGGCTCGTTGATTCCGCTCTGTATGGCCAGGACGCAGGGCAGCAAAATTCTCACGCGTTCCTGAAGGCCGCCTTCGAGCTCCCGGCGTATGATCGCATGGTCTTGCTCGAATGCGTCTATGCCGACTACCATGGACGCATAGGGAAGCCCCAGCTTCGCGGCCAAGATCCCACCTACCGAAGCAAACTGATCGTCCTCCGACTGGACGCCCGTGAAGATGGCATCGAAGGGGACGGACTCTTTTCTCAGGAAGTTGTACGCGATGGTTGCCCGCGCCATGGGGTCTTCTATAGCACTCTCCATCCGGACGAGGAATCCGTCCTTTGCACCCATGGCTATCGCCCTCCTCAGGACTTCGTCCGACTCCCCATCGCCCATGGAGATGGCAGTTACCGCCCCTCCCGCGCTCTCGGCGATCCTGATCGCCGCCTCGACCGCGTAGTTGTCCCAGTCGTTTATCTTGAAGGGCACCTTCGAGAGGTCTACCCGGCGTCCGTCATCCACTATCCGAAGCTCCTCCTCCTGTGTGGCAGGGACCCTCTTCGTAAATACCAAGAGATTCATCTTTATATTACCTCCATGAGTATTTCTGAAAGCTCTTTGACGGTCTGCCCCTTTTCTTTGGCTGCGTCTTCAAGGGTCATGAGGCAGAAAGGACAGGCCGTCGCAATGAGATCGGCCCCCATTTCCGCCGCCTCGGCCGCTCGGACCTCCGCGTTTCTCGTCAGGCCCGCGTCCTCCACCTCGAAGAACATCCTCCCTCCCCCTCCCTCGCAGCACAGGGAAGTCTCGCGGGACCTTGCAAACTCGAGAAGATCGAGGCCTTCGACGGAGCGCAGCAGCTTGCGGGGCGGGTCGAAAACACCGTTCTGCCTGCCGAGGAAACAGGGGTCGTGGTAGGCCGCCTTGCCCTCGTACTTCCCATTGAGTCTCAAGGCGCCGGCAGCGAGCAACCCCGCCAGGACCTCCGTATAATGGGAGACCTTGATCCCCAGGTTGCCGTATTCTTTTTTGAGGGCATTCATACAATGGGGCGAGAGGGCGATTATCTCCCGCACACCGTACTCCTTCAGGGAAGCCGCGTTCTCTTCCAAAAGCTCTTCGAAAAGGCCCGTCTCCCCTATCCTCCTGATCTCGTTGCCGCAGCAAGCCTCCTCTTCACCGAGGACGCCGAACTCCAGGCCCCCCCTTCTGAGCAGGGTCGCCACGTTCACGGGAATCACCATGCAGCGCGGGTCATAGGCCTGGATGCAGCACGTAAAGAGCAGCACCTTCGAGGCCGTATCGCCCACGTGGGGCACCTCGAAACCGCACTTTTCGACCCACTCCCCCCTTTTTGCCCGGGAACGGCCCCAGGGGTTCTTCTGCACGAAAGTGTTCTCAAGCGCCTTCTGGATCGAGAGCGGTATCCGCCCTTCTTCCACGAGGGCAGACCTCACGTCGATAACCACCTCCGACGGCTTGACGTCCCTCGGGCACCGCAAGGTGCACGCCCCGCACGACGTGCAATACCAGGGGAGTGACGCTTCCACGTCCCGTTGGAACTGCCTTTTTCTGACCATCATCCTTATGTTGAAGGCCGTCCGGCCCGCTTCCGGGCAGCTGCCCGTGCACCGGCCGCACTGGATGCAGGTAAAAAGCCTATCAGGGCTCAAGCTTTCCATTCGCCTCCACCTCGCATCAGCACCTCCCCCGGACCATGCTCTGCCTTCCGTACTCCACCCATAAGAATCTATGTTCTCCCCAGGAGCTTCCTCCCGATAAGCACCTTCTCCACCTCTTTCGTCCCCTCGAAGATCTCGAAGACCTTCGCGTCCCGCCAGTAGTGCTCGACATCGTACTCCTTAAGTATGCCATACCCGCCATGGAGCTGAATGGCCTCGTCGGAGACCTTTACTGCAATCTCACAAGTGTACCACTTCGCCATGGCGATGAGGGCGGGGTCGATCTCGCCCCTGTCTACGCCCATGGCGACCCTGTAAAGGAGACTCCTGCCCGCCTCTACCATGGTGGCCATTTCCGCGATCTTCGCCTGAACTAGCTGAAGCCCTGCCAGAGGGCCGCCAAAGGCCTTCCTCTTCTTTACGTGGCCTATTGCTTTGTCCAGGGCCCCCTGGGCCGTGCCTATGGCAAGGGCGCCCCCGCCGTCGAGGCGGGCGCGGTTGAAGAACTCCATGAGCTGGTAGAAGCCCTTTCCTTCCTTCCCAACGAGGTTCCCTTTAGGCACCCGCACCTCTTTGAAGGCGACCTCTCCCGTATCGGAGCACCTGATCGACAGCTTCCCGTGCAGTTTACTCGCCTCGTAGCCGGGCCTGTCCGTCTCCACGATAATAGTGGAGAGCCTGTCGTGCTTTTTAGGGTTTCCGGGGTCGGTCACGCAGAGGACGACCAGGTAGTTCCCGATGTTCGCATTCGTGATAAACATCTTGCTTCCGGATATCACGTAGTCGTCCCCGTCGCTGACGGCTGTTGTGGCGATCGCAGCCACGTCGCTCCCGGCATCGGGCTCCGTCGACGCCATGCCCGCCCGCCACTGCCCCGAGCAGATAGGCGGCAGGTATTTTGTTTTCTGCTCTTCCGTCCCGAAGAGCTTTATCATCTGGGTCCCGAAATAGCATGCCACCATGCTCTGGGCAATCCCCCCGTCGATCCGCGCAAACTCTTCTATGATGAGGCACTGCTCGAAGTGGCCCAGGCCGGCCCCGCCATATTCCTCCGGGATGAAGACGCCGAGAAACCCGTTTTCTGCCGTCTTCTTCCAGACCGCGTCGTCAAACCTCTCGTTATCGTCGAAGTCACGGGCAACGTCCTTGAATTCCTTTTCGGCGAACTCCCGGGCCGCCTGTTTAATATCCCTCTGCTCTGCGGTAAGCTCGAACATCTATCCCCTCCTCCCTTATATCCTTATTTACGTCGATCAGGCAAACAGAGCAAGTTTCGTACCATACCGGCCGCTTGCACGTCGCGGCTGCAATAAAAAGCCCTTTCGGGGTCTTTGCCGCCCAAGTGGCCGGCCCCTGGGTAATAACTATACAGTATGCTTCTCGAAGCAAAGCCATCCGAAGGAAAGGACGGAGGGGACGACCGGCGCAGGGGCCGACCCGGTGCAACAAGGGGTGGGTGTGCCGCAATAGGCGGTTTACGGCTTCAGCCCGAGGCCGCGGGCGACGATGAGCTTCATGATCTCCGTTGTCCCCGCGAGGATAGAGAGCGCACGCACATCACGGTAAAGCCGGCTCACCCTGTATTCCTCCATGAACCCGTATCCGCCGTGGAGCTGCACCGCGTGATAGGCCACCCGGTTGACCATCTCTCCCAGCCAAGCCTTTGCCATGGAGACCCTCTGGTTGATGTTCTCGCCCTTTATATACTCGGCGACGAGCGTCTCCAGGAAGTTCCTGCCTATCTCGACCTCCGTGGCGATCTCTGCGAGCTTAAAGGAGTTGTGCTGGAAGTCCCCGATGGGCCGGCCGAAGGCCTCCCTCACCTTGGAGTATTCGAGGGCCAGCCTGAAGGCCTCTTCCGCCATTGCCTGGCACTTGACGCATACCTCGAGCCTCTCGCGGGCGAGCTTCTCCATCATATACTTGAAGCCCTGCCCCTCCTCGCCCAGAAGGTTGCCCGCAGGCACCCGGCAGTCCTCGAAGGCCAGCTCCGCCGTATCCTGGCCGTCCTGCCCCATCTTGTGGAGCTTCCGGCGCGTAAGGCCGGGCGTGTCCCCTTCAACGGCGATCAGGCTTATCCCTTTCTGCCCCGTGCCGGATACGACCTTGCAGGCAGTTACTATGATGTCTGCCGACATGCCGTTGGTAATGAACGTCTTTTGCCCGTTGATGATGTAATAGTCGCCGTCCCTCACGGCCCTCGTGCGGATGGAGGCGAGGTCGGAGCCCGTGTCCGGCTCCGTTAGGCCGACGGCGCATATGGCCTCGCCTGTCGTTGTCCTCGGAAGGAGCCTTTTCTTCAGATCTTCCTTGCCGTAAGAATAAACGTAGGGCGCCGCCACATCACTGTGAAGGGGCGCGCCCACGTTGAAACCGTCTCCCCATGCCAGCTCTTCATTGACTATAACCAGGGAATACCGCACATCGACGTCCATTCCGCCGTATTCCTCGGGCAGCCACGGGCACAGGAAACCCTGTTTGCCCATCTTCAGCCAGAGGTTCCTGGGGACGATCCCCGCGCGGTCCCATTCCTCCCGGTGGGGTGTAATCTCCTTTGCCACAAACTTCTTCACTACCTTTCTGAAATCGCTGTGCTCCCTGCTCTCCTGAAAAAATGGCATTATCGAACCCTCCTTCTTGACATGCGACCGCGGAAGGCCGCAAAAGAACCCCCGGAAGATCTAACCGGCGGCCTCCCGGTCAAATATCGAACGGATCATATCTTTAACCGTAATCCCCCGCCGATATAACAAGCAAAAACCGTACCCTTCACGGGCGCCTGACCCCTTGTAGTAAAACCTGTGGAACTATATCGCGACTTGTGTAATACTTACACTTATCGGATGAACGGTAAAGGAAAAAAGATCCTGTCCCGGCCGAAGAGGACCTTGCGAAGGCCGGCCTCGTCGTACAGGGCAGCCGGCCGAAAGGGGACCCGGCAGAAGAAGGGGGAGGATGAATTCCTCCGCCTGAGCGAGTTCAACAAAGCCATTATCGGCAACGCCCCCGTCGCCATCTTCACCCTCGACAGGAACGGCGTCTTCACCAGCGTCAATCCCGCGCTGGGGGCGCTCTCCGGCCTGGGTCCCAAGGCCGGCAAGAAGTTGATCGGCTTCAACTGGCTGAAGAACCCATACACGATAAAATCGGGCCTGGCCGCATATATCGAAAGGGGCTTGCAGGGCGAACCGTTTCAGCTCTGGGATTTCCCTTTCATTGCCTATGCGGGCGACAGGAACGTCTTCCTAGACTTCAAGGGCGTCCCCCTGAAGGCAAAAGACGGCGCGATCGAGGGTCTCCTTTGCATTATCGAAGAGACGACGGACCGGGTGGAGACGAGGGCGCTCCTCATGCAGGAGGCGCGCAAGTCCGCCGTAGGGAGGCTGGCTGCGGGAATCGCCCATGAGCTGAACAACCCTCTGGCCACACTCGTCGCCCACGTGGAGCTCGCGGGAAATTGCCTCAAGTCCCTCAAAAAATCGCCGTCCTCCAGGGCCTGCCTTGACGAGCTCAGGGACTATCTCGCCATTATCGAGGCCCAGGCGTTCCGCTGCAAGAACGTGACGGGCAGCATCCTCAGCCTGCCTTGGAAAGAGGGGCTTGAGATCACGGAGATCGATGTTAACGGACTTCTCGACAACGTAATCGAATTCACGGACGCCGGCAAGTCCGGGGTGCGGATCGTCAGGGAGTTTTCGCCCCTCCCTCCGGTGAGGGGTAATGATAGCTCCCTCCGGCAGGTCTTCCTGAACCTCGTAAGCAACGCGTGCGACGCGGTCGAAGGAAGGATGGACCCGACCATATGGATAAAGACCGCTTCAAAAGACAACCAGGTGCTCGTTGCCGTCGAGGACAATGGGATCGGCATACCCGCCCCGATTTTGAAAAAAATATTCGAGCCCTTTTTCACCACGAAGGAATCAAAGAAGGGGGTGGGCCTGGGCCTGTCGCTGTGCCGCGAGTTCCTGGCCCACGCGGGGGGCAGCGTGAGGGCCGAGAGCAGGCCGGGAAGGGGGTCCACCTTCGTGGTCACCCTAAGGGCAAGTCCGGCCGGCTACGGGGAGGTAAAGCACCCATGACAAGGGTCCTCATAGTGGACGACGAGGTCCAGCTCATCAAGGCCTTCAAGAAGCAGCTCACCGAGGACGGGCTTTCAGTGGTCACAGCCACCTGCGCGAAAGACACCCTCTCCCTCCTCAAAGAACAGACCTTCGACGTTGCCGTCCTCGACATCAAGCTGCCCGACCTCGACGGCGTCGAGCTCCTCCTCAGGATGAAGCAGGCGGAGCCGACCGTCGAAGTGGTAATGTTGACGGGCTACGCCTCCGTAGATACTGCGATCCGTTCCATGAAGCTTGGTGCCTACGACTACCTGACGAAACCGTGCAAGATCGCCGAGCTGGAGAAGGTGATACTCAAAGCGCACGAGAACAAAAGCCTGAAGGAAAAGAACATCGTCCTCGAGGAGCATCTCCACCGGATCGGGGCCCACGACGATTTCATCGGCCGGAGCAGAGAGATCATGAAAGTGAAGGAGCTCATATCGGTGGTGGCCGCCTCCGGCACCCCCGTGCTTATCGTCGGTGAAACGGGCGCGGGCAAAGAGGTTGCAGCGAGGGCCATCCACGACCTCTCCGGACGGGCGGGAAACCCTTTTGTCACCATCAATGCGAGCGCGCTCCAGGAGACCATCCTGGAGAGCGAGCTCTTCGGGTACAAAAGAGGGGCCTTCACCGGCGCCCACAGCAACAAGCTGGGGCTCATCGAGATCGCCCACAACGGCACTTTCTTCATAGACGAAGTCGGCGACATGGGCATGGCCATACAAGCTAAGATACTCAGGGTGCTCGAGACGAGCGCCTTCATGAAGCTGGGCGACACTAAAGAGACAAAGGTGGACACCCGCTTCATATTCGCCACGAACAAGGAACTCAAGAGCAGGATAGCAGAGGGCCTTTTCAGGAAAGACCTTTTCTTCAGGATCAACGGTTTCATCATCAACCTTCCCCCTCTTCGGGAGAGAAAGAGCGACATTCCTCTTCTGGCCGAATACTTTCTCGACAAGTTCGCCAGGGGCGGAAAAAGAAAACGGCTCTCCCCGGAGGCGGCGGAATGGCTCGTCGCGTACGAATGGCCCGGGAACGTGAGAGAGCTGGCGAACGTGATCGAGAGGTCCCTTCTTTTGAGCGGCGCCCGCGACAAGATCGTCGTCGACGATTTTCCCGAAAGCATGCAGGCGGCGAGCGCAGGGGGAGACGGCGAGCGGAAGCAGGGCAGCACTTTCGAGCTGGCGCAGCTCGAGGAGGAGCATATTGAAAAGGCGCTCCGGGCCGCCAGGGGCAACAAGAGCAAGGCGGCCCACCTCCTCGGCATCAGCAGGAAGACTCTTTACAACAAGCTCGCAAAGGGCAGGAACGGCCGTCCCGGCTAGACGGAAGGCACGGGAAGAGAGTTTTGTCTTTCTTCATTGTATCAAAATTTTACAGATGAGTCATTTTGAGCCATCCCGGCACAACGTGCGGGTCTTATAGAGGGGCGGCGAACGCTCCGGGGCAAGGCTGCGGCCCGGAAAGGGCAGCTTTCAAGAGCGCTCCCGGTCGATAAAGGCTAAGCTGGCATTGTACTTGCACTTGTTGTCCACCAAAGTCCTGAAAGACGATGTTACGACCATCAAACAAAAAGGGGAGGATCATGAAAAGGGGAAGCATTGCAAGCGCGCTGGCATTGGTCCTGGTCGCATCTCTGTTCGCCCTTCCGGCATGCTACGCGGCCGATAAGGCCGTCACGCTCAAAGTGGCCAACTGGTTCCCGATCACGCACCAACAAAGCGTTCTCCTCGAGGCCTGGTGTAAGGACCTTGAAAAGAGGACAAACGGCAAAGTGAAGGCCAATTACTACCCGGGCGGAACCCTCGTCCCCGCCGCCCAAGCCTATGACGCGGTCACGAAGGGCATCTCCGACGTCGGCAACCACGTCCTCGGCTACACCGTGGGCAGATTTCCCTTGAGCGAGGTAATCGACCTGCCCCACGGCTACCCGGACGGGATAGTGCCGACCAGGCTGGCGAACGCATTTTACGCCAAGTTCAAGCCAAAGGAATTCGACGACGTTAAGATCCTCTGGTTTCACTCCCAGGGCCCGGGACTCGTCCATACGAAGTCCAAACCCATCAATAATCTCGACGACCTGAAAGGCCTGAAAATGAGGACCTACGGCTCGAATGCGAAATTCATGGCCCTTCTCGGCGGCGTGCCCGTGGCAATGCCGATGACCGACGTCTATGACGCCCTTTCGAGAGGTGTGGCGGACGGCTTGATGTGCTCCTACGAGGCGCTGGAAGGCTTCAGGACGGGCGAGCAGATAAAATTCACAACCGAGAACTACGGGACCGCCTATACGGCTTGTTTCGTCGTTGCCATGAACAAGAACAAATGGAACTCGCTGCCCCCGGACGTCCAGAAGACGATCGACGAGATGAGCCGGGAATACCAGGGAAAATACGCGGCCATGTGGGACGGCATCGAGAGGCACGGCAAGGAATACATGGTCAAGAGGGGCACGAAGATCATATCCCTCTCAAAAGAAGAGGAAGCAAGGTGGGTCGAGAGGGCCCAGCCCGTCTATGACGATTACGTGAAGAGGATGAAGGACAAGGGGCTCCCGGGAGTCGAGGCGCTCAAGTTCGTGAGGGACTACCTGAAGACGTACAGCAAGAAGTAGCGCCGCCGAAACAAGGAGCCCACGATGAAAGGCTTTCACGGTCTGGTCCTCAAAATGGCAAAGTTTATGGACCTCCTCGGCGGGATAGTGCTCACCTTCATGATGCTCATCACCGTGACTGACGTCATCCTTCGCTTCGCGGGGAAGCCGATTACCGGGACATACGAGCTGGTCTTCCTCGGAGGCGCCATTGTGGTCGGGTGCGCGATTCCGAGGACTTCCTGGGAAGGGGGGCACGTCAACGTCGATTTCGTGTTGATGAGCTTTAACAGGACCACCAGAAAGGTGATCATGGCCTTCACAAGACTGTTCGGGATCGCCTTCTTCTTCCTGCTCGGATGGAACCTCCTCGCCCTCGGCACTCAGCTTTACACCAAAGAAGAAGTTTCTCTTACCCTCCACGTCCCGATTTACCCGGTGGCCTACGTGCTGGCCGTCTGCGCGTTCGTGGAGTGCTTTGTGCTTTTGTCGGACATGGTAATGACCATAAGCGAGGCAAGCCATGAATGAGATCACTATCGGAGTTATTGCGCTGCTCATATTGCTCGCCTTTTTCCTGACGGGCATAGAGCTTGCCTTCGCCATGGGCATCATTGGCATTGCCGGGTTTGCTTACGTCGTTGACGTGAAGGCCGCTATGGGCCTCATGGCAAACGATTTTTTCGATGCCCTTGCCTCTTACGGCCTGACGGTCATCCCCCTCTTCATACTGATGGGCCAGATAGCCTTCAACGCGGGGATCGCCAAGCGCCTCTACGACTGTGCCCACAAGTTCCTCGGCCATATACCGGGAGGGCTGGCTATGGCGACCGTTGCCGGCGCCACCGCCTTCAAGGCGATATGCGGCTCCGTCGCGGCCACGGCGGCGACCTTTGCGAGCGTTGCCGTCCCGGAGATGTCGAAATACGGGTACGACAGGAAATTGTCGACAGGGATCGTGGCGACCGTCGGCACCCTCGGCGTCCTCATACCGCCGAGCGTGGTCCTCATCGTCTTCGGCATTATCACCCAGCTCTCCATAGGAAAGCTATTCCTGGCGGGGATCATACCGGGTCTTCTCATCGCGTTCTTTTTCGTGGTGGTAATTTTCGGGTGGTGCAGGATAAACCCGGCCCTCGGTCCCAAGAGCGAAAGGTTCGGCTGGAATGAGAGAATGAAGACCCTTCCCGAGATAGTGTGGCCCATCGTCATCTTTTTCGTCATCATCATCGGCCTCATGAAGGGCATGTTCACACCGACCGAGGCGGGCAGCATCGGGGCATTCGCAGTGCTGCTCCTGTGCCTCTTCAAGAGAAACATCAATTTCCAAGGCTATGTGAAGTCGGTGAAGGAATCTTTGCGAACGGCCTGCATGGTGCTCCTTCTGATCGCTACGTCCAACATGCTCGGCCATTTCATCGCTGTGACGAATATCCCCAATTTTCTGGGCGAGTGGGTCGTGGGTCTCAAGATGCCCGCCTTTGCCGTAATGATCCTTATCTTCCTCGTCTACCTCCTCGGCGGCTCCTTTATCGACGACCTCGCTTTCATGATACTGGCGACGCCGATCTTCTTTCCCATCATGACCAAGCTGGGTTACGATCCCTTGCTGTGCGGGATCCTGGTGGCCCTGACCATCTGCATAGGCTCGGTGATCCCCCCCGTGGCCATCTGCGTCTTTGTCGTCAAGAACATTACGAAAGTACCCATGGGCATCATCTACAGCGGTGTATACCCGTTTTTGATCTCCCTCGTTCTGGTGGTGATTCTCTCCTTTATCTTCCCCCAGATCGTGCTTTACCTGCCGAACCTGCTCATGGGATAGGAGGCTCGATTGGCGCTGTCGATAGCCGGCGCGGGCCGGTTTCGCGCACTTAGGGATGGGAGAGAGGAACAACACAAGGAGGGTGCATGACGATCGGCGGGCTGCTTGTCAGAAACGCGAACAAATTTCCGGATAAGCGGGCCGTTGTCTTCGAGGAGCTCAGCGAGACCTTCCGCACGCTGAACGAGCGGGTGAACGGCCTGGCCAACGCCCTCCTGGGATTGGGACTTGAGAAAGGCGACAGGGTCGGCGCCCTCGTGCACAACTGCCACCAGTTCATAGAGATATATTTTGCCGCGGCGAAGACAGGCGGCATCTTCTGTCCATACAACAACCATCTCAGGCAGGGGGAGCTGAAGGACGTAATCGAGTATTCGAGCCCGAGGTTCCTCTTTGTGGACCCCGACTTCAGCCAGACGGTCGAGGGCATCAAAGCCGGCCTCGGGGTAGAGCACTATATATGCCTCCGGAAGCCGGGAAGACCTTTCATGGAAGACTACGAAGGCTTCATCTCCCGCAGTCGAAAAACAGAGCCGGACGCAAAGGTCACGGAAGACGACGTGCTGAGCATTATCTTCACCGCAGGCACGACGGGCAGGCCTAAGGGCGCGATGAGGACCCACAGGCACTTGATGTCGGACGCGGTCGCTTCAGTGATCGACCTCAGGGTCGAATACGACGAGAACGTCCTGATTGCCTTTCCCATGTACCACGTCGCATGTGAGGACAACATAGTCCGCCATTCCTTCATGCCCAACACGTTCTTCATCAAGCGGGAAGGCGGATTCGATCCCCGGCAGATCCTCGAATATATATCGAAGGAGCGGATAACGAGGTGCCAGTTCGTCCCTACCATGATCCACAGTCTCGTCCAGGTGCCCGACATCGACAGCTACGACCTCTCCAGCCTGCGGCTGATCCTCTATGCGGGCGCCTCCATGCCCGTCGAGCTGCTGAAGAAGGCATTGGCGATCTTCCCGTGCGGCTTCGCCCAGCTATACGGCCAGACCGAAAGCGGTCCCTTTACGACGGTCCTGAGGCCCGAGGACCATCTACTCGACGGTTCCGAGAAGCGCGTGGCGCGGCTCGCCTCTTCCGGCAAGCCGGCGGTCAATTACGAGATAAGGATCGTCGACGAGAACGATAACGATGTGGCCGTCGGCGAGGTGGGCGAAATTATCGGTCGGAGCGAGGCGGTAATGATGGGGTACTGGCAGATGCCGGAAGAGACGGAGAAGAAGCTGAAGAACGGCTGGCTCCACACAAGAGATCTTGGTAGATTAGACGAAGACGGCTACGTATACATCGTAGAAAGGAAGAACGACCTTATCATCTCCGGCGGCGTGAACATCTACCCACGGGAGATCGAAGAAGTCCTTTACAGGCACCCGGCCGTCTCTGAAGCATCGGTAATAGGCCTGCCGGACGAACACTGGGGCGAGGTCGTGAAGGCGGTCATCGTCCTGAAAGGGGGCGCGCAGGCAACGGAGGCGGAGATCATCGAATTCTGCGGCAGAAACCTGGCAGGCTTCAAAAAACCGAAAAGCGTCGATTTCTGGAAGGAGCTGCCCAAAAGCCCGCAGGGAAAAATACTCAAGAAGGAGATCCGCAAACAATACTAGACAGGGCACCAGACACCCCCCAGCTTACGATCTCTATGTATTCCCAGCCCTCCCTATCCTTAACGAGAAAGCCCTCCAAATCCCCCCCGGCCGCTCGCACCTTGTTATCCTGTTTTCCAATGGACCTGGTACGAACTTGTGCAAGAATCCCCCGGCCGCTCGCACCTTATTCTTTCCGCTCCCTATGGTAGCCGGGTATAGCAGGGTATAATCTGTGAACCCCCCCCCGGCCGCTCGCGCCTTAATCTTTCCGCTCCTCGCTCCCGGCCTTACCCGTAATCGGTGCTCCCCCCGCTCAGATTCTTAACTCGCGACCTATGTGGGTATCTCGTTTGTCTAGTGGTACGTGGAGCTTCTGGACTGGAATAACGTATCTCTCGTCAAAAGGCTCGCCTCCGCTCAGACATGCGAATCTGTGCACTTCTATGGAAGTGCACCGCTCCTTCCGCCCCAATCGGGTGCCCAAGGCCTCTCGCGAATGTTCGCGTAAGAAAAGGTCCTCCCGTCCGGGGTAAAGAAACCACAACTAACTTAAGAGCTCTAGAGGTATTTAGGTCTTTAAGGGCTAGAGGGAAGGACCTTCCGGAAGTATTCCATCAGCGCGTCGTGCGAAACGAGCGGGGTACCCGCAGGAAGGGTAGAACGTAAGAACGCGCCCGTTTCGATTCCTCTCCATTAAGTGAGGTAAAGCTAGGATCGATAGAGGTCAGGAGCCGCCGGGAGCGAAAGCGGAAGCGGCTTGCGGATAACGGGCGCGTTTAGTTCTACCCTTCCGATGCGGGTCGCTCTAGTGGAGCACCAAGCCTATATGGAATCCTCTTGTAAGATCCCTCCCTAGGAGAGTGTAGATTAATGGCGCAAATGGAATACTCCGGAAGGGCCTTGCCGCTTATATAGCAAGAGACTAAGAAGAGAAAAAGGGAAGAGACTGAAGGTAAGAGAAAAGAAGCAAAGAAAGAAAAAGGGACAGGGAAGAACAGAGGGGGCGAAGGGAATACTCCGGAGGGCCTTCCCGCCTATATGGCAAGAGACTAAGAGACTAAGAAGAGAAAAAGGGAAGAGACTGAAAAGAGGCAGGGCCTGGGAGGATACTAGTAAAGGGAGTATTTGCAAATGCCCTTACGCTGGGGTGTGTCCGTTTTTGTCATTGATAAAAAGATTTTGTCTGATAGAATAATTACGGGCAGGAGAACAAGATGCTAAAGATACTTATTGCGCTCAAGAACAAACCGGCAGCCGTTGCCTCTTTGCTGGAAGGCCATCAGGTCGAGGAGCTTACCGGCCCCGAGCCGTTTTTGAGTCGCATATCCCATGGAAATTATCATCTTATCATCGCGGAAGGGGTCTCGCGCATACTCTCGGATATAAAATCGTCCGATCCCCGCGCCGATGTCGTGCTCGTCGCCGACAGTGACGAAGAAGGGATCGAGGCGGTCAAGGCGGGCGCTTACGCCTATCTCAAGAGACCTCTGGACAAGGAAAGACTTGCCGCCATAATCGGCGAGTTGGATTCGATGGTTAAAATGCGCGGCGAGATGGCCCTTCTCGAAGAGCAGCTCGACCAGCGGTACGAGTTTGCCGGAATAGTCGGCAGAAACCCGAAGATACTCGATCTGATTTCCTTCATAAGGCGCATCGCCCCCTACTATCGCATAGTCACGATAACGGGCGAGACGGGAACCGGAAAAGAGGTCGTGGCGCGGGCGCTCCACAGCCTGAGCAGCCGGCCCGACCATCCCTTCATTACCTCCAACTGCGCAGGCTACGTCGAGACACTGATCGAATCGGAGCTGTTCGGCCACCAGAAAGGAGCTTTTACAGGGGCTGTCCAGGATAAGGTGGGGCTCTTTGAAGCGGCCCGGGAGGGCACGCTCTTCCTCGATGAGATAGGCGACCTGCCCCTTTCGTTCCAGCCCCACTTGCTGAGGGTCCTGCAAAACGGGGAATTCCGCCCGGTGGGGAGCCATCGTGTCTCGAAAGCGCGGTGCAGGGTCATCGCGGCAACCAGCAAGGACCTCGCCGAGGAAGTTCGCGCGGGCAGATTCAGGGAAGACCTCTTTTACAGGATTACCCCCCTCGTCATTAATATCCCCCCCTTGAGAGACAGGAAGGACGACATCCCCTTGCTTTCGCGCTTTATGCTCAAACGATACAGGGAGGAGACAAAAAAACAGGTCCGGGGAATTTCAAGGCCGGCCCAGGATATGCTGCTCTCCCACGACTGGCCTGGGAATGTGCGGGAGCTTGAGAACGTGGTAAGCCAGGCAGTGATCCTTACGGGGGAGTCTTTTATAGGCCCCGGCCACCTTCCCCCCCATCTCGTCGGGCAGAGGACGGACCGAAGGGTAGGGGACGGCTCTCTCGACAGCGTCGTCAAGAGACATATCGAGGCGGTGCTCGAGGAATGCCGGGGCAACAGAAGCAAGGCCGCAAGGAAGCTCGGCATCAGCCGGCGGGCCTTGCTTCGGAAGATAGAGAAGCACGCGCTCAAATAGCCGGGGTGGGGGCCGAAAGGGCACACCCCCATCCGGAGCCTTAATTTAAAGGCTTTCCCACCTCAACTCAAACCTGCGGAAAACTTCGAAAGGCCAAAAACGCACTGCCCGAGCCGGCCGTGATCCCGGGTGTCCCAGCGCTTATCCGCGCGGGAGAACGGTTTTTATCGATCGTCCGGGAATGGCACCGCTCTTGCTCTTGATTGGCCTCAAGGCCGGGACGAATCGAAAAAGGCCCCGGCTGGATTATAAATCCATTCTACCAAAAGGAGGCAGCAAATGGTAAAGGTCAGGAGGGGAAACAAAGGTTTTACGCTTATCGAGCTGCTCATCGTCATCGCGATCATCGGCATCCTTGCGGCCATAGCAGTCCCGGCGTATACAGGCTATACCGCGAGGGCAAAGGTGGCGGGGGTTGTGAACGCCATCGGGGCACTCAAGAGCGCTGAGGCCGCGAACTACCAGTCGGCCGGCACCTGGACTGCCTGCGCGGACGTAGCAAGCTGCCAGACAAACCTCGGTGTCACAGTACCCAGCCAGTATATAAGCGGCATATCCGTCGTCGCCGCCACAGGCGCGATAACGGCAACGATCGCCGGCACGAACAGTGACGCTGACGGAGGGACGCTTGTCCTGACCCCGGTTGTCGGCGCCAACGGAGTATCGACCTGGGGGTGGAGCGGTACGGCGCCCCAGAGCTACTGGCCGAAGGGCTGATGCGACACGGGACGGGGGCCTCTGCGCCCCCGTCCCTCAAAAAAGGGCTTGCTCTGCCGGCATCATTGGCTTAGCATCTATAACGTCGGATGATGTGATTAGATGAACAACATGTCCCTTTCTTACAGCATAGATGTGATCTTTTTTGTCCTCGGGGCAATCGTGGGCAGCTTCCTCAACGTCTGCCTCCACAGGATGCCGAGAGGGGGCTCCGTGGTGCGGCCCGGCTCTAGGTGCCCGGCCTGCGCAGCCCCGATAGCCTTCTACGACAACATACCGCTCCTGAGCTACCTGGCGCTACGAGGCCGGTGCAGGAAATGCGGCCGGAGGATATCGGCACGGTACCCCCTGGTCGAGCTGCTCACCGCTGTGCTCTTCGTAGTCCTTTACCATGCTATCGGCCTCTCCCTCGACCTCGCAGCAATGCTTCTTTTCTCGTGCCTGCTCGTGGTCATATCCTTCATCGACCTGGATTTTGGGATAATACCGTACAGGTTAAGCCTGGGCGGGATTGTTCTTGGTGTCGTCCTTTCCTTCATCAGGCCGTCTTTCGGCCTCTTCGATGCGCTCCTTGGGGCGCTCGCGGGTTGTGCCGTCATCTACGTCATCAAGAAATGTTACGAGCTTCTGCGAAAAGAAGAAGGGATGGGCGGGGGCGACATATGGCTCCTCGGTATGATCGGCGCCTTTTGCGGCATCAAGGGCGTCGTCTTCTCCCTCGTGGCGGGCTCTTTCGCCGGATGCGCGGTCGGCATCCCCTTGACGCTGGTCAAGGGTGGGGGCATGAAGTATGCGCTCCCCTTCGGTCCCTTCCTTTCCATCGGGGGCCTCCTGTACGCTATTGCGGGCAACGGCCTGATACGCCTGTTCTATGGGTTGATCGATCTTCTCTCAGGTCTTACTGTGAGGTAAAGGACGCATCATCATGTCGAGGGGTGGAGGATGATAGAATTCAGACGATTGGTTGAGTCGAGCAGGTACCTTGATCCTTTTCGGAATTTCGAGCCCTTCGAGGCAAAGGCCGAGATCCGCTGGGACCCCTTGACCGGTCTGACTGCCAGAATAATGAATTTCCCCGCCCGAAAACCTTCGCGCTTCGATCCGGCCCCGGCCGTAGCCGCGTCGGTGGCGGCCAGGTGCCCTTTCTGCGACGAGAATATCGATGCCATGACGGCCCGCCTCGACCCGGCTATGTTCGGCAGCGAGCAGCTCCGGGATGGGGAGGTGAGGATCATACCCAACCTCCTGGCCTTTGACAAATACTCGCTCGTTGCCATCATCTGCAGGGAACACTACCTGGATATGGCTGCTCTGGCAGACAGGGGGTCGGTAGTGAAAGGGATCGAGGCGCTCGTCCGGGTTTTCAGGAAAGTGAGAGAGAAGGACGGCGATGCGCGGTACTGTTCGCTCAACTGCAACTACATGCCCATGTCGGGCGGGAGTCTCGTGCACCCCCACGTGCAGGGTATAGCCGGCGAGTGCCCGACCAATTACCAAAGGATCATGATCGAAAAGAGCAGGGACTTCTCCCGTGAAAAGAAAGCAGTCTTCTGGGACGTCCTTGAAGAGGAGGAGACGCGGCTGGGGGAGCGCGCCGTCGGCCGGACGGGCGCGATTTTCTGGTACACCCCCTTCGCGCCTAAAGGGAACATCGACGTGGGATGCGTATTTCGTGCCCCTTCCGTCTTCGCCCTTGAAGATGCGGACTGGGCAGACTTCGGCCGGGGCTTCAACAAGGTCCTTTCCTACCTTGACGGGGAGAACGTGGCCGGTTTCAACCTCTCAATATTCTCCGCCCCTGAAGGAGAGGACCACTTCCGGGCGAACGGGAGGATTGTAGCCAGGCGGTTCCTTCCCCCTGTGAGCGCCGCCGACGTGAGCTATTTCGAAAAACTCCACATGGAGAGTGCCTGTATGGTTGCGCCGGAACACGTGGCGCTCCGGTTGAGGGAGCTATGGTAAGCCGATTGGCGGAAAAGCTGGGGTTCAACGGGTTCGGAAGGGGAAGGCCCCGCCAGGTCGTGGGCGTCGATATCGGAACGACCTCATTGAAGGTATGTCTCATCGATAAAGCGAAGGAGGGCGGCCTTGCCCTGTCCGGCCTGGGCTGCCGGTTCTACGACCACGAGCTGCTTCATGACGGGAACGTAATTGATCGTCTTTTCGTGGCCAACGAGATAAGGCATATCCTTGGTTCGTCGGCCATCAAAACGAAATGGGCGGCCTCGGCCCTCTCGAGTTACAGCGTCATCACCAAGAGGATGAGCATGCCGCTCCTGGACGAGGAGGCGCTCGAGAACGCCGTGAGGCTAGAGGTTGAGAGCATCATCCCCTTTCCCCTGAACGAAATCTATTACAGCTACTCCGTGATGGGGCCGGATGAAGAAAAGGAAAAGATGATCAGCCTTCTCATCGTGGCCGCAAAAAAGGAGATCGTGGACGACTATGTGGAGACCTTCGAGGCGGCGGGATTAAGCCTTTCCGTGCTCGATGTCGACATCCTTGCAGTGACGAACCTCATAGAGGAGATATACGAGCCGACGGGCGATTCCATCCTTGCCGCAGACATAGGCGCCTCGGTGACGAGCATGGCGGTCGTGAAGGGGCCGAACCTGGAATTCACGAGGGAGATAAGGATCGGCGGGAACTATGTGACGCGGGAGCTCGCAAAGTCGCAAAACCTGACCTACAAGGAAGCGGAAGAGAAGAAGTTGATGGCGGAAGACGGGGCGGTAGCGCTGCTCCAGGATTTCGTCTCGAACGTCGCCGCCGAGATCCACAAGACGGTCAACTTTTACGCAGCCACAAAGCCCCGGGCGACCGTGGGCCGGATATACCTGACGGGTGGGTCATCGGCCGCGCCGGGGATCAGGGAGAGCATCGAAAAGGCGACGGGCATAAAGGTGGAATTCCTCAACCCCTTTCTCTGTCTTCCGGAAGGCCAGGGGACCGACGAGAAGCTTGCGCCCTTCATGCCGGTGGCTCTTTACCTTGCCAAGAGGGGGAGCGAAGGAACGTTATGATAAGAATCAACCTCCTGCCCGCAAAGAAACGCAAGGAAAAGGCATCTCGCCAAGTATCCTTCCGGTTCTCAGTCATACCCTTGCTTGCCCTGGCCGTTGCCGGAGGCATCTTTGCGAAGAACGCGAGGGACCTTGCCCGGCTTCGAGCGCAGGATGGGGCCTTCATCAATCAGCGTGCTTCCCTTGACGGCGTCTATCAGGAGTTCCTTGGAATTGAAAGACAGAAAAGGGAGATGGCCGAAAGGATAGCGCTGATCGACAGGATCAAGGAGGGTAGGGCGGTTGTCCCCAAAATGCTTTTCGACCTTTCGTCGTTGGCGAAAGGGAACCTGTGGCTCAAAAAGTTGCGCAAAGATGAGACAAAGGTCGACCTGGAGGGCAGGTCGATCGACAACGAGTCGATCTGCACATTCGTGGAAGGTATGTCGAAGCTCCCGTATATGAAGGACGTCGAGTTGAAGAGCGTGGAGGACCTGACAGAAACAGGCATGACGGTGAAGAAGTTTCTGGTTGAGGGGAGCGTGGCGTCATGAACCTGCGCATAAAGGTGCCGATTATAACTTCGAAATACGGGCCAATGCTGGCGGTTCTCCTGTCGGCGCTAATCATGGCAGGTGCCTACTTTCTCTTGTTCGACGGGCAGCTAAGAGAGAAGAAGAGGCTCGAAGCGGATGTTTCGGCCCGGCGGCAGGAACTTGCAAGGATGGCCGCGATAAAAGCGAACATGGATAAGATCCGAAGGAGTTGCGCCGAGCTGAAAGGGGAGTTTGAGACCAGGATGAGACAGATACCTGACGAAAAAGAGGTGCCGGACCTCTTGAGACAGGTCTCCCTTGCAGCCCAGGAGTCAAGAATTCGCTTGAGGTACTTTGCGCCGAAGGAATCCAAGCCGAGGGATCTCTTTTGGGAACTGCCCTTCGAGATGAAATACGCCGCCCCGTATCACAGCGCCGGCTACTTCTTCGACGGGATTCGCGGTCTTGAGAGGATAGTCCATGTGACAAGCTTTTCACTGGAGGCAAAGGAGGCCGGCCGGCGGGCGCCCCTCGAAGGCACTTGCCTGGCAAAGACCTATGTCTTCATGAAGGACCCCCCGAAAGAAAGACCGCAGGAAAAAAAGGCCCAGCCCGTCGATAACAGAGTGACGAGGGCGGCGGTCACCCCCAATGCCGCCGTCATCCCCAATAGTTTTGCCTATTCATCCCAGGACAAAAGGGACCCCTTCGAGCCGGTATATATAGCCAGGACTGAAAAGAAGGGGGCAACCGGACGGGAGAGGAAGGAGGGGTACGACCTCGATGAGCTGAAGTTCGTGGGCGTGGTTAAGTCGGGGGGTACAAACTCTGCCATGATGGAGGACGTGCAGGGAAGGGGACTGCTTTTTAAGAAGGGGGACTTTATTAATAAAAACCTGTGGGTTCTTGAGATGTTGGACGACAAAATGGTCCTTGCGTATAAGCTTAGGGGCGATATCCACAAGATATCATTGGATATTCCGCGAAGGTAGAAGGGTGAAACATGAAAAAGGTCCTGCTCTTTATAATTCTTGCCGTTCTTATGGGGGCGTGTCCCTGTCAAGGCCAACCTCAACACGCGCCTCCCAGAATATCCTTTGATTTCATAGACGCCGATATCAGGAACGTGCTCCGAGTGCTCGCCGATGTGTCCAAGAAGAACATCGCCATTGCCGATGAGGTAAAGGGCAAGATCACCATAAAACTGGACAACGTCTCCTGCGACGAGGCGCTGGAAGTGATCCTGAGGAACAACGACCTGGCTAAAGCGGAAGACGAGACCATGATCCGGATTACGACCGCCAAGAAATTCGTCGAGGAGAAAGACAGGGCCGCAAAGGAGAGGATAGAGTTCCTCAAAGAAAGGGAGGCGCGGCAGAAGCTGGAGCAGGAGTTCGTCACGGAGACGGTCTATGTTAACTATGCCGATCTGGCCGAGGTGGAGAAGATGATCAGGGGGGAAACGGCAGGAGCGGCAATAGCCGGTTCTGCCCAGGCCTTGGCGCCCGGCGCGCCCCCGGTTCTGGAGGTGCCTGCAGGCAGGCCTACGGGCCTCCTTTCACCGAACGGCGTAGTCACCCCGGTCAAATGGGACAGCGCCCTCATCATCAGGGATACGAAAGAGAACGTGGCCGAGGTCGTGAGGCTCATAAAGGAACATGACGTCCCGCCCCAGCAGGTACAGATCGAAGCGCGCATCGTCCTGGCCAACTCGACTTTTTCAAAGGAGCTTGGCATTCAATGGGGCGCCTCCTACCTGACAAGGGTGGGGGGTACGGCTATAGGCTCCCAAGGGGCCAGGCAAGTCACGGGCGATTCGAGCGCCACCGCATACACGGCGCCCACAGGCAACCTCGGCATTAGGAACGGGGTCGTCCAGTTCCCGTACAACGTGAACCTGCCCGCAACTATGGGTCCGGGCCAGGGGGGCTCAATGGGTATTTACGTGGGCGGCATCAACGACTCCTTGCAGCTCGATGTTGTCCTTTCAGCTCTCGAGTCCCAGGGCAGGGGCAAGGTCATATCGAACCCCAAGGTCGTGACGTCTGAAAACCGGCCGGCCCGGATCACCCAGGGCACGGAAATACCGTATCAGAGCTCTTCGGCGCAGCTTGGTACGAACATATTGTTCAAGCTTGCGGTGTTGGAGCTCGAAGTGACGCCTCATCTCATCAAGGACGGGAACATTAGATTGACCATAAAGGCCAAGAAGGACGAGCCGCTTTTCGACAACCGCTTTCCCGTCCCCGCAGTCACGAAGAGAGAAGCCGTCACCGAGCTGCTGGTAAGGAACGGGGAAACTGCCGTGCTGGGGGGCATCTATGAAGTGACGCAGCAGGACAACACATCGGGCATACCCGTCCTGAAGGACATCCCGTTGCTTGGGTGGCTGTTCAGGCACACGGCCAAGACGGACAACAAGACGGAGCTCCTCATATTCGTCACGCCCACCCTCCTTAAAAATCTCTATGCAAAAGAAGGGGGATAAATGAAAGATCGAATCATACCTGTCTTCGCGTTGGCTGTTCTTTCGCTCTTTTTTCTCACCTGCGCAGGCGCAGGGCCGGTCGTGGGCGTGATTGCCCCCCTGAATAACGAGAGGGTCACCATCGTGAGGGGTGAAAAGGCCGTGGCTACAGTCGGTCAGAACGCAGGGATAATCAAGGGAGACGTGGGGTACGTTTCGGCCCAACGGGGCGGGGACCCTAATAATGCTATCGCCCAATGCGCCGTAACCTCCAGCGACTACCGATCGAGCGTGTGTGAAGTAGTCAAAAACAAAAGGGAAATCGACGCGGGTTCTTTTATCTTCTTTGACGCTGTTACCTGCGCAGACCCGACCCTTTGTCGCGTCGCCGTTGGTGTCCTCTCTCATACGGTTGAGCCTTACGAGCCTTACAAAAGGCTCAGGGTCTGCCTCTACGGCGTCTTTGACGCCGAAAACAGGACAACCGCCATGGGCGAGCGCATCATGGGGGAGATGCGATCCGTCTTCGCCGGCAAGAAGCGGATCGAGCTCGTAAGTAGTTCGGCCCTCGACAACTTTGTATTCTATCCTGGGAGCGACGGCCGTATTCTCGGTTTCGTGCAGGGCAACATGAAAAGGACCGGTATAGACGTTCTGATCACCGGGAGATACGGGGTCGCAGGTAAAGGAGCGGCCCTGACCGTTAGCACCATCGGTAAGGAAGGACTCGCAAGGGAAGGTCGATTCGACTTTGCCCTGGAGGAGCAGTACCGTCCTCTCATATCAGCCGTCGTCTCAGGCCCGAAGGAGCCTACCGCCATCGAGGCTTCGACTTGTCTGGTCACGCTCAGAACGACGCCCGTTGAACCGCTCAAACATGAGAAGGTTCACTTGATCCGGCAGGAATCCGGGGGCAACGTAATGGTCGAGAGGGCGTTGAAAAGGGTCGATTTCAATCTCGTCAACGCTGTAGACGTAAAAGTGACGATAGATGGCGAGGCAATCGCCCCTGCCGAGGGGAAAGGAAAGACGGTAACATTGCCCAACGGCGCCCACAGGGTCGTCGTTTCTTTCAGGAGGGGCTATTTCTTCAATGAATCGCTGCTTTACACGTCCCAGCAGGAAGTGAGACGGGAGGTGCTCCTCGAGCTCGGCACACCTCATAACCTTGTTATGGACGTGCGGTTGAGCCCCTTTTTCAGGCCCGACTCGATCGGGATCGATGTATACCGGACCGAGGAAAGGCAAAGACAGGTGATCAGGCCGATCTACAAGGTCGAGGCGCAGAACAGCATCGAGGTTTTCAAGGACTGAAGGGCGTCCCTTAATGACTGCGGAGAGACTATCGAAGTTCCTCGCCCGGACCGGTGCCGCGTCGCGGCGCAGGTCGGAAGAGATCATAAGATCGGGGAGGGTGAAGGTGAATAGGGCCATAGTGGCAGACCCCGCCCATCCGGTCGATCCGGACCGGGACGCCGTCTACCTGGACGGCAAGGTGATGAAGCCGAGGTCGAGGCATTACTACATCGCCCTCCATAAGCCGCCGGGCTACCTCTCCGATCTTGCGGACGTCGAGGGAAAGGACCGGCCGCTGGCGCGCCGCCTGATACATATAGACGGGCAGCTCTTCCCCGTCGGTCGTCTCGATTACGCCTCCGAGGGTCTCATGATCTTCACCGATGACGGTGACTTCGCCAATCTGGTTATGCATCCCCGCTTTGAAGTGGAAAAAGAGTATCACGTAAAGGTCTCGGGCAGCCTGAGCCCCGAAGAGCTGAAGCGCGCAACTTCCGGGCTCAACCTCGAAGGCGCCAGGTACAGGCTGAGGGCCATCTTTCCCCTCCGTGCGGCCGAAAAGAACACATGGTATCGGGCGACCGTGGCCGAGGGGAAGTACCGCCACATAAGAAGGCTGGTCGAGGCGCTCTCCCATAGGGTGCTAAAGCTTCGGCGCGTCCGCATAGGCCCGGTCGGCCTAGGAAGTCTCAAGCCTGGTCAGTGGCGGCCCCTCGACGCTGAAGAGATAAAAGGGCTGACGGGACCGCAGGGGAAGCGCCGTCAAGTGCGGCCGCCCGATGCCCAGGATAACATCGTGCACCGGCGCTGAGGAGACCTACATTTTGGTTGACAGTTTCACGACCTTTTGGATAACATAGTATCGTTTATGGAAGAGAAAACTTACACAAGATGGGCCGATATCCTCAAGACCATCGGACACCCCGTAAGGATCAGGATCATTGAAAGCCTCCTCGGCCATGAGAGGTGGGTCAGCAATATATGGGGCTATCTCGATCTGCCGCAGGCGACTGTGTCGCAGCACCTGTCTGTGCTGCGGACCAAGGGAATAGTGCGGAATGAGCGGTGCGGGTCAAAGGTGAGGTATTGGATTGTTGATAGGAAGGTGGAAGAGATTATCGCACTGATAAAGGGAAGTGGAAGTTAACATAATATCTCTTATCAGAACCATTACATATTCAGCCGGCCCCGGATAGTACCGAGCCAAGCTCCCCTCCCGGCTGAGAAGGTCGATATTTGAGCATGTCCTCCCCCAAAGAACAGACGATAAGCACCACGGAGATAAACAGGCTATACAAGCAGGTCGAGGGCAAGCTCGAGAGCATAGTAGAGAAGCTCCTCATATCGAAGGTCCATGAGAAGGATAATATACTTCAGAACGTTCAGGTGATGATGGAAAGGATCTTCATCGCCGCTGCAATGAGGATCGCGGGCGACAACGTATCCCGGGCCTCGAGGCTCCTCGGAATAAACCGCAATACCCTCGCGAAGAAGCTCAAGGAAATGAAGGTTAGCTCTAGCCCAGATACCGGACTATAAGATCCCCCAGCTCCTTGGTCCCCATGCCCATCTTTCCCGCATCGACAGACTTGACATCGGTCCTTAGGGCCCTGGCGGCAGCCTCATCGATTGCCAGGGCAGCCTCGCCTTCGCCGAGATACTCGAGCATCATGCCGGCCGCGAAGATCGCGGCAAGCGGGTTTATGATGTTCTTGCCCGTATATTTCGGCGCCGACCCCCCTATGGGCTCGAACATGGAGACACCCTTGGGGTTTATGTTCCCGCCGCAGGCGATGCCGAGCCCGCCCTGCACCATCGCCCCGAGGTCAGTGATGATATCGCCGAACATGTTGTCCGTCACTATGACATCGAACCACTCCGGGTTCTTGATCATCCACATGCACGTGGCGTCCACGTGGGCGTAATCCGTAGCGATCCCGGGATATTCCTTGGCCACCTCGTAAAAAGTCCTTTCCCAGAGGTTGAATGCATAGGTCAGGACGTTCGTCTTCCCGCATAGGGTAAGCTTATTCCCCTTGTTCCGCTTTTTTGTGAGGTCGAAGGCGAAGCGTATGCATCTCTCAACGCCCTTTCTCGTATTTATGGACTCCTGGATGGCAACCTCGTCAGGCGTCCCTTTCTTGAGGGTACCTCCGGACCCGGTGTAGAGGCCCTCCGTGTTCTCCCGGACCACGACAAAATCGATGTCCGACGGTCCTTTGTCCTTAAGGGGCGTCTCCACGCCCTCGTAAAGCTTCACCGGCCTCAGGTTGATATACTGGTCAAGCTCGAAGCGGATTCGGAGCAGGATCTCTTTTTCTAGGATGCCCGGCGTGACCTTCGGATGGCCTATGGCGCCGAGGTAGATGGCCTCCTGTGACTTCAGCTCGGACAGGACGCTGTCCGGCAGCGTTTCCCCGGTCTTAAGATACCGCTCGCCCCCAAGGTCGTACTCGCTGTACCTCAGGGCAAAACCGAATTTCCTCGACGCTGCCTCGAGCACCTTTATCCCCTCACGGACAACCTCCGGGCCCGTCCCATCGCCGGGTATGACGCCTATCCGATACTCCTTAGCCATCATTTTCTCCTTTTAGGGGATTCTGCTACCGCCGCCAGCGGCGGGCGTTTTGAAGCGAAGACCGCCTTGCGCCTTCCAGGTCACGGGCTCTGCAGCGCCTTTCTCCCTATATCCCTCCTGTACTGCATCCCTTCGAACTCTATGCACGAGACAGCCCCGTAGGCCCTTTCAATAGCTTCGGCATAGGTGCCGCCCATGGCCGTGACCCCGAGAACCCTGCCTCCCGACGTGTAGTAATCTTTTCCGGTCCGTCTCGTTCCCGCATGGAAGACGAGCACGTCCTTTTGCCCTTCGAGCTCGCTCAGCCCCTTTATGAGCTTCCCCGTTTCCGGCCGGTCGGGATAGCCCCCCGACGCCAGGACCACACAGACTGCTACCCCCTCTTTCCATTCCGTGCACCCTGCCCTGGCCAGGTTCCCTTCCGCGCATGCGGCTACAACCGGAAGAAGGTCGCTTTTCATCCTGAAGAGTATCGGCTGCGTCTCCGGGTCGCCGAACCGCGCGTTGAACTCCAGTACGGACGGCCCGGCCGGCCCGAGCATCAGGCCGCCGTAAAGCACCCCCCTATAAGGGATGCCCTCTTCTTTGAGCGCCTCTACGGTCCTCCGCATTATCTCGGTGTCTATCCGGCCTGCCATCTCAGGCCCCAGAAAGGGCACCGGACAGTAAGCGCCCATACCGCCGGTGTTCGGTCCCCTGTCGTTGTCCAGGAGCGCCTTGTGGTCCTGAGAAGCCGGCATGGGAACCATCGACACGCCATCCGCGAAGGCAAGGTAGGAGGCCTCGATACCCGGAAGGAAGTCTTCCACTATCACCCTGTCTCCTGCCTGGCCATGGACACGGTCGATGAAAAGCTCTCTGAGCGCCCTTTCCCCCTCTTCGGGCGTAGTCACCACGTAGGCGCCCTTCCCTGCGCACAGGCCGTCCGCCTTCACCACATAAGGCGGCGCCATCCCTTCTATATGGGCAAAGGCTGCGTCAAAGGCCTCGAACACCGCAAAAGGCGCCGTCGGTATTGCGTGCTTCTCCATCAGCTTCTTCGCGAAAACCTTGCTTGTCTCGATCCGCGAGGCCGCCTTGCAGGGGCCGAAGATGGGGATTCCCGCAGCCTCGAAGGTGTCGACTATGCCGGCCGCCAGGGCGCTCTCCGGGCCGACCACTGCGAGGTCTATACGCTCCCTCCGGGCCAGGGAGAGAAGCCCTGCCGTATCGCTCGGGCTTACATCGACGCAAGGTGCAATGCTCGAGATCCCGCCATTGCCCGGCGCGCAGAAAACGGCTTCGGCTTTCGGCGACTGTGACAGCTTCCAGACCAGCGCATGCTCCCTTCCCCCGCTTCCCACGACGAGAATTCGCACATTTCCCCCTTTTCGTTCAGCCCTTCGACCGGGAAAGGTAGTCGTAGATGGCCCTGTCGTAATCCGAGGTCAGGGAGAATACCTTTTTCGCAAGAGAAAAGCGCAGCTCCTCGGTCGTACCGCCATCGTGCGCCTTCATCTCCTCTATGATCTTCGGATAGTCTGCCGGGTCCACGACTACCGTCACATATCTGTAATTCTTGGCCGCCGCCCTTATCATGGACGGCCCCCCGATATCTATATTCTCTATGGCCTCCTCGAAGGTGCATCCCTTGGCCACAACCTCCCTGAAGGGATAGAGGTTGACCACGATCATATCGATGTTCTTGATACCGAGGGCCTCCATCGCTTCCCTGTGCTCTTTCTTCTCCCTGATGTTCAGGATCCCACCGTGAACCTTAGGGTGGAGCGTCTTCACCCTCCCGTCCATGATCTCCGGAAAACCCGTGTGCTCGCTTACTTCCTTCGGGTTGACCCCCAGTTCGTCCAGGAATCTCTTCGTGCCGCCCGTCGAGATGATCTCTACCCCGCAACTCTTGAGAAAAGGCGCCAGCTCCGCAAGGCCGGTCTTGTCCGACACGCTTATCACCGCTCTCTGAATCTTCATTGTCTCCCTCTCTTTAGCCCCGCAATCCCCAGGAACGGGCCGGGCACCTCCGCCTCGCGAAGGTTTATGATAATTTCACCCTGACGGGTTTGTCAACAAGAATTGCCTTCGTCCGGCCGGGCCGTATAGAACCGTTCCCTGTTGACCTCCACGAGCCTTATCCGCCCTTCCCTAATGAGCCTGTCCAGCCCCGCTTTCGCCGCAGCGCGCGATACGCCCGTCGTAAGCACGACGTCGTCAAGGCTCAAGAACCTCCTCTTCAACGTCTCCACCACCGACGCAGTCCACTGCCTCCTGTCCGGCCTTCTGGCCTCCTTTCCGGCAAAGGCCTGGATGACCTCGCATTTACGCCCGAAAAACCTGGTAATAGACGACAGCCTCCCCTCGTCGAGCCCGACAGCCGCGCTATCGACCGGCGGACGCGTCACAGTATTGAGCTGTACTTTATCGGCGGCAACGCCGGTTATTAATTCTTTAAAGATTCTCATATGTTCCATGCTATCGTTAATACTGTTTATCAACATTATCTCGAGCCAGATGCTCCCCTTGTAAGCCTTGCGGAAAGCTTTCAATCCCCTCACGAGAAGGTCGAAGGAAAGGGTATGGTGGGGGCGATTGATCAATTCGAAAACGCCCTCCCCTGTCGCATCGAGGGAGGGGAGCACCAGATCCGCCAGGCCGACCTCCTTTCGCACGTCCTCCATGAAGAGGAGCGACCCGTTTGTGATAACAGCTACGGGGATTTTCGTCCTTCCCTTCACCTCGCCTATTATCCGGCCCAAATCCGCGCTCAGGGTCGGCTCTCCCGATCCTGAAAAGCTTATGAAATCGATGCGACCCCCCTCTTTCAGCCTTGCCATCACCTCTTTGACTACCAGATAAGGATCGGAGAAACTCCTCCGCTCCACTTCCTTGTGGGTTGTCCTGCCCACCTGGCAGTAGATACAGTCAAAGCTGCAGTGCTTGCGAGGGATGAGGTCCACGCCCAGGGAGAAACCCAGCCTTCTCGACGGGACAGGTCCGAATACGGACTTTTCCATGGCATTAATTTAACCTATTTGTCTCTTAATGGATAGGGGGCGAATAAAGGCGTAACAATCACCAATAATTATATTGACATCCTGCCGGATGGGATGGTATCTGACTCGTTGAGAACGAAGCGACCGGTGGATCGTAGGAAATGGCGCCGCCCCCCGATTCAAGGGAGAGAAAACAGGAAATCATGCCTTTTGCGGCCAAACTTTAGGCAGCCCTTCTTGAAATGAAGATTTACGAGCACCAGGTAAAAGACCTTTTCCGCAAGTACGCAATTCCCGTCCCAAAAGGAATTGTGGCGAGAACGGTCTCGGAAGCGGTATCCGCAGCGCGGTCCCTCGGCAGCCTGCCTGTTGTGGTAAAGGCGCAGACCCATGCAGGCGGAAGAGGCAAGGCGGGCGGCATACTTGTGGCCGCCACCCTCGAAGAGGCAAAGGCCGCAGCATCGGCCCTTCTCGGCCGCAATTTGGTCACCGATCAGACAGGGCCCGAAGGGCAGCCTGTGAACGCTCTTCTCATCGAAGAGAGAGTGGAGGCTGCAAGGGAGCTTTACCTAGGCCTGACCATCGACAGGGCGAAGAAATGCCCGGCCCTCATCGTTTGCGGCAAAGGGGGGGTTGAGATCGAGGAACTGGCCAGGCAGGAGCCCGATAAGGTCGTTGTCGAGCATATCGACCCGGCTTTCGGGCTTCGCCCGTTCCAGGCGTCGCGCCCCTTTTTCTCTCTCGAGATCCCGCCAGGCACCGTCGGTGCCCTTGCTTCCGTCGCAATGGCCCTCTACAGGCTTTTTTTGGCCAGCGACGGCTCCATATTGGAGATCAATCCCCTCGTCCTGACGGATGCAGGCGCGATTGTGGCCCTTGACGCCAAGATGACGATCGACGATAATGCCCTCTTCCGTCAGCCCGACCTTGTTTCCCTGAGCGATCCCGGGAGCGAGAGCGGTCTTGAGGCGGAGGCCCGAAGGGCCGGTCTCAATTACATCAAATTGAAAGGTAACGTGGGCTGCATGGTGAACGGCGCGGGCCTGGCCATGGCAACCATGGACCTCATCAAGCTGGCCGGAGCTGAGCCGGCCAATTTCCTGGACGTAGGAGGCGGGGCCACCTCGGAAATGGTGAAAGAGGGCCTCAGGATACTCCTTTCCGACCCGGACGTGCAGCTCCTCTTTATCAATGTTTTCGGCGGCATTCTCCGTTGCGACGTCCTTGCCAGGGGCCTCGCAGCCGGGGCGGAGGAGCTTTCAGTGAAGCTGCCCGTAATTGTGAGGCTCGAGGGGACGAACAAGAAAAAGGGGCAGGAGATACTTGCCGCTTCGGGAATAAGCTTTGTTTCCGTGGGCAGTCTCAAGGAGGCCGCGGAGAGGATAAAGTGCGAGATGGCAAGGGGGCGGCCGGCTTGATACTCGTCGATCAAGAAACCCGCGTCCTAGTCCAGGGCATCACGGGCGCCGAAGGCGCCTTCCACACGGCTCAGATGCGGCAGTACGGCACAAAGGTCGTCGCCGGCGTGACGCCCGGAAAAGGGGGATCGCCGCACGAGGGCATCCCCGTGTTCAATACGGTCCGCGATGCGGTTAGGGAGACGGGGGCCAGCGCGTCGGCCGTCTTCGTCCGTCCGGCCTCCGCTGCCGACGCCGTTATGGAGGCGGCCGACGGGGGCGTCGATCTCGTCGTCTGCCTCACCGAAGGTATACCCGTGCTCGACATGGTCGCTGCAACGGCATACACGGCAAAAAAGCGCGTCCGCCTCATAGGGCCGAACACCCCCGGAATCATCTCGCCGGAGAGGTGCAAGATCGGGGTCATGGCCGGCTACATCCACCGGAAAGGTCCGGTGGGCGTGGTCTCCAGGAGCGGCACTCTTACCTACGAGGCGGTCCACCAGCTCACTTTGGCCGGCATAGGCCAGTCCACCTGCGTCGGCATCGGGGGCGACCCGGTAGGGGGGCTTTCATTTGTGGAGATCCTCGACCTTTTCGAAGAGGACGGCGAGACTGAGGCGGTGGTCCTTATCGGAGAGATCGGCGGCACCCAGGAGGAAGAGGCGGCCGAGTTCTTCCGGTCCAAAGGGACGAAGCCGCTCGTCGCCTTCATTGCAGGCCTCACGGCGCCTCCGGACAGGCGAATGGGACACGCAGGGGCGATCATCTCGAGGGGGCAGGGAGGCGCCGAGGCAAAGATAAGGGCCCTTGAAGACGCGGGTGTCACTGTAGCCAGAAGTCTGGCAGAGCTGGGGGAGTCGGTGATGGACGTAATGTCCGCCCGGAAGAATAGAAAAGAGAGGTAGCAACACCGGAGACAGGGGTACAACGCGAAATAGGCCCGGACGAGGATCCCCCTTCCGCTACTTAAGGAGGATGATCTCTATCCTCCTATTGAGTGCCCTGTGCTTCGGCGTATCGTTGTCGGCCACAGGCTTGAACTCGGCGTAACCCGAGGCGGAAATCCGTTGCGCAGGAAAGTCGTACTTCTCGATCAGGTGGCGCACCACTTCGGTGGCCCTTCTTGTCGACAATTCCCAGTTCGACTTAAATTCCGCGGTATTTATGGGCACATTATCCGTGTGCCCCTCAATCATCAAATTCCTCTTGCTCTTCTCTATGGTCGGAACGATCTTTCTCATGGCGACAATCGCCGTCTCTTTCAGCGCCGCCTTCCCCTCATCGAAAAGAGCCGTGTCCATTATGCGTATCACGATGCCTCTCTCGTCCCTGAAGACGGATACTTTGTGCTCCTGGCCGAGGGCGCCTGAAATGGCCGCCACTTCGTTCTCCAATTCTTTCTCGATGTCCACGGCGCCCACCGACCCATCCTGCCCCTCCATCTTTTTTGAATCGGCGGCGCTACCGGATTTGAGTACACCACTCCCTCCGGTGAATATGTTCTTCAACCGGTCGGACACTTCCTGATACTTCCGGGCGTCCTGGGTCGAAAAGGTGTACATCATGATGAAGAAGGCCAGAAGGAGCGTGATCAGGTCGGCGTAAGTGATCAGCCACCTGTCAAGGTTGTCCCGCTGCTCGTCCTCGGTGTTAGGATTTTTTCTCATGGTCTTTCCTCTGCTCGCATATCGGGCAGGAGAAAGGAGAGCAGCTTCATCCTGATGACCCTCGGGTTGTCCCCCATAGCCAGGGAGACGATCCCTTCGCTTATGATCTCAAGGTAAATGGCTTCGTCCCGGTGCTTCGCCTTGAGCTTATCGGCCACGGGAAGATAGACAAGGTTTGCCATGGCAACGCCCCAGAGGGTCGCTATGAAGGCGCTGGCTATGGCGGATGCCATGTGGGAAGTGTCCTCCATGCTCCCGAGGGCGTGGATGAGCCCAAGGACCGTGCCCATTATCCCCAGGGTCGGTGAAAACCCGCCCAGTTTCTGGAAGAATGCGGAGCCTATCTTGTGCCGCTCGTGCATATAAGACATTTCTATCTCCAGAATCTCTCTGATCTTTGTCGTCTCGAAGCCGTCGATGGCAAGCTGAACCGCTTTCCTAAGAAAGGAATCCTTGATCGCCGGAAGCTCGTGCTCCAGACTCAGCAGGCCGTTCTTCCGAGATTTTTGCGAAAGTCCATAGATAAGGTTTATCAGTTGCTGCGGATTGAGGTTTTTTTCGAAGAGCACGATCTTGAAGAGCTTGGGGAGGTTGCGCAACTGGCTGAACGAGGTGGTCACCACGGAGGCGCCTATGGTGCCCACGATAACAAGAAGGATAGCCGGCCCCTGGATCAGGGCAGCAAGGTGACCGCCCTCCATGGTGAAGGAAACAAGAACAGCCCCGATTCCCAGGATCAGCCCGACAATGGTCGTAACATCCATCAGCTTGATTGGGAGCGCCTAAGACGTTTGCTTCAGTCTCAGGTGCTCTCTCTCCTTTGAGAAGACATATCCGACCAGGGCATCACGGTCTTTCTCGCTTATGGCCACGAAGCCCACCGCCGTTTCCCAGCCTTCTTCACCCTCCTTTTTCGATGGGCTGCTTCTCACCACCTTGCCAAGGGCCCTGATGCGCCGGTCCGGATTGAGGGGCAGTCCGATGGCAATCTCCAGCAGGGCACCTTCGTGCAATTCCGTGGACGAGCAGAATTTGAGACCGGACCCGCTGATGTTGACCTCCTTATAAACGCCTTGAAACCGGCCTTCCCTTTTCGACAGCAGGTCGATTACCCTATCCAGCTTCCTTTCGATAGCCTCCAGGTAATCGTACAACTCAACCTCCCGGAAGGCCGGGCCCGCCGACAGGGCAACCGGCCGCTCGGGGCGGCCTGAAAAAACTTCCGGTTGTTTAAGGCTTTCTTCCAGGACAATTGACTCCTGATAGTCTACCTCCCTGAATTCCAGGAACAAACGGTCGGTTATCCTGAAATATTCCCGTCTTTCAATTTCTCCGGCATCCATGGCTGAACATCTCCAGGAAGCAGTCCGCCATGTCCGGATCGAACTGTTTTCCGCTGTACCTCTTGATCTCCGCCAGTGTTTCCTCCCTATCCCGGCCTTTCCTGTACGGCCTGTCCGTCACCATGGCATCGTAAGTATCGCAGAGGGCTATGAGCCTCGAAGAGAAGGGAATATCTTCTCCTGCCAGCCCGTCGGGGTAACCCGTCCCATCGTATCTTTCGTGATGGTGTCTGGTTATCCGGGCCTCGTTTGTCAGGATGTCGAAGCGGTTTATTATTTCTTCTCCGTATACCGAATGGCTTTTCATGAGGTCGTATTCCTCGCAGGTCAGTATCCCCTCTTTCAGGAGTATGGCATCGGGAATTCCGACCTTCCCCACGTCGTGTATGGGCGCAACAACGCGCACCACATCCTTTTCATAGTCCTTGGCGCCAAGGGCGTCGGCAAGGGTAAGGCACATTTCCGCGACGCGCCTGCAGTGGCCCTCCGTGTACATGTCCCGTCTGTTGACCGCGACGATAAGGGAGGTAAGCGTGTGAAGGACGCTCTCAAAAAGGCTTTCGTAAAGTAGCCTGTTTTCGATTTGCGTCGAGGCCTTGTCCGCGATCATCTTCATGAAATTGATATCGTCCGGGCTGAAGCCGCTCTTTTTCGAGCGGCCGGTCGACCTGCTGCCCATCATGATCGTGCCTACCCACTCCCCTTTGATCATGAGCGACAGGAATGCTTTGTTATTCTGGAGAAAATGCCTTTTGCCGGACCTGACTTCCTCCATCAGCTCTGGGGAGAGAGGTATCCTTTTCTCGATCGAGTCGCCGTCGGATACTGATTTGGCCCTATAGAGGATAAGCTCGCCGTTCTCATGGTCCACAACGTAGTAGCCGCAGAGGCTCGAGTTCAGGACCTCGTTCACCACCTGAACGGTCTTTTCATAGACGTCGTCGAAAATGCTCATGGAATTGAAGGTGCTCGATATGTGGTACATCTTGGTGAGATCCGCCACTTTTGTCTGGAGCTGACGGTTGAGTACCTCGATCTTCTTTTTGTCCTCCAGATCGGAAAGGATACTGTTCCTCTCAATCACCAGATCTCTCTGTTTTCGCACCCTCATGATGCCCAGCAGGAGTTTATCGACGGAGAAGGGCTTCATGAGAAAATCGCTTGCGCCTTTTTTCATCGCCTCGATGATCAGGTCGGGGTCGTTATAGCCTGTGATCATCACCACGGCGATCGTAGGGTCCTGCAGCCGGATCGTGTCGAGAAGCGAGATGCCGTCCGTATCGGGCAATTTCACGTCGAGTATGGCAATCTCCACCTCTTTGTGGCACAGCAAGTCGATGGCCTGTTTTCCCGTCGAGGCCTTGTAGACTTCGCAACCGTAAGAGGCGAGGAAATCCGAGAGAAGCTGAACAATATCGGGACTGTCGTCTACGAGTAGTATCCGAGAACCTTCTATCATAATCTTATACCCGATTCACCGGTTCAGCGTCGGCCGACTCAAAGGGTCTCCTGGCGGGCTCCAAATCATCGAGTTTGCCGTCTACCAGGCGCGACACCTGCTCGTCGTCCAGCCATTTCCGGTATCTGGAGATCTCATTGTAGAAATTCTTCACTTTAGCGAATAGCTGGTTGTTTGCCTTCTTGAGCATTATCTTGTCCCTTGCGTTCTTGATCACCACCTTCAATTCCTCGATCCTGAAGGGCTTCACCAGGTAGTCGAAGGCGCCTGCCTTTACAGCCTCTATGGCGGTATCGAGAGACGCATAGCCCGTAATGATGATGAACTCTGTAATATGCTCCTCTCTTGCGATTTCCTTTATCAGCTCTATACCCGTCATCCCCGGCATGTTCAGGTCGGTGATGACGAGGTCGTAGGTGGTCTCACGGTACTTGGCAAGGGCCTCTTTTCCGCCGGCCGCACCGTCGGCAACATAGCCCTCCTCTTTAAGATACTCCTCGAGGATGGTCCTGATCTCCCGATTGTCATCGACTATCAGTATGCTGAAGGCCTCATCCCTTTTTTTCATGTTTTTTTAGGCGCTCCGTCACCTTCTCCCCGATCCTCTCGAAGAGGACCTTTTTCATTCCCTCTTCGGAGATGTTTACGTTGTCCTCTTCCTGTGATGTTTCGCAGGTCTTTTCCACGTGTTCCAGCCTGTCCTTCATGTTCTTCATATAGGTCTTGATCACGCTGCTTATCTGGTAGTCAGATACAGTCATAACGGCCCTTTTGGTTACCGGCTCAAGAACCGCTGCTTATCTGGTTACCAGATACAGTCATAACGGCCCTTTTCTACTTATCGGCTCAAGAACTGAAAAACTTAAAGGGTTTTCTAGGTGGTCTTGCCGAAAAAGACGGGCAGAGGGGGGAAGGGAAATTTCGCCCGGTACTTTTGTGCTGCATTTCTGTTCTTGGAAAGATCTTCCATGTGCTTCAGTAGCTTTCGCCTCTCACGCTCGAGACGCCCCAGGATGGCCAGCTCTCTTTCAAGACATTCTTCGAGCTCCCGGAGAGGTAGGCCGATGGGGCTCCCGGGCATCCGGGCTTCTTCTATGACCCTCCTTCTTTCCATAAGCAAGTCGATAAACTTTTCCCTGATCTCCTCGTTCAGGGCCTCCCGGCCTAACCTGACGAACTCTTTTGCGGTCTCTCGCTCGGCCGCACTCATAAGCTCCTGTCCTTCCGTTTCTCCTTGCATGCCACGTCGTGTAAGAAGGCAAAGGAATCGGAGTTCACGCGGCCGGCGACCCTTGCGCGAATCTTCTTCATGTTCAGGTCCTGCACTTCCCTGACGAGGTTTCCGGAGCCGGACGCCCTTTCCTTCTCTTCTGGTCTTCCGTGTTCGCCCATGCAAACGTCGTTGCAAAAATCATACCGACATTCCCGTAGGTTGCTTTTCGGCGCCGACCGCGAAGGAGGCCTTTTTCTTCTCCGCCCTATACGCCTCCGCGAAGCCTTCGGACAGCGTCGTGAGGATCGCCTTGCATTCGTCGAGGGCCGCGAGGTCGAGGCTCGCGTGGACCTCCTGCAGCCGCCGCATGAGGTATTCATAGAGAAGGGAGAGGTTCCTCGGTATCTCGCCCAGCGACATGTCGAGAGAGGCGTGGAGAATCCGGAGGACCTGGATGGTGCGCGTCAGCTCCACGTACTTCCTCTCGTATTTCTTTTCGGCGATCAGGACCTTCACGTCCTCGATCCTTTCGGCCAGGGTCCGGAGCACTTTCAGCAGCACCTTCCCCTTGTCGTGCTCGTCCGTCATCATGTTCGCCGTAGCGTAAGCTTCGTATGGGTTCATGGGGCTCCTAGAATGAACTTGTGCCCGATGTGCTGTTGTTCGTGTTGGTCATCACGTCGATCTCGTCCGTAAGCCAGGTTTTCGTAAGGTTCGACTGCTGTATGAGCACTTCTAGCTGGTTGTACTCGTTCTCCAGGACCTGGGCCTGCTGGGCACAGCGGTCGTCCACCTGCTGGAGCTGCGTGTTTATCTCCGTTATCTTGTCGTTGATGGAGCCTTGCAATGAGGTCAGGACGCCCGTCGTCGGGTCAACATAGGCGTTCAGGGCCGTGTATAGGCTCGCGGAGATCGACTTGACCGCGTTTATCACTTCGGTCGGGTTGGCCGACAGGGCGGCCGAAAACGTGTTGGTGTCCAGGCTTATCGCGCCGTTGGGGCCGAATTTGATGCCGATGGACGCGGCCGTCGTGTACGTCGAGTTCCCCTGTATGTTCCCGAGCAGCGTGCCGTTAATGGTATTCTTTATCCCATAGAGGGTGGGATTGCCCATGAGGGCGTTCGACGCCGAAGAGGCTGAAGAGGAATTATACGTATTCTGGCTGTTTATGTAAGAAAGGACATTGTTGAGGTCGGTGACGAGCGTGCTCGCGTTCGTGCTCAGGGCAGACGTGTCCTGGGTGATGTTCAGCACTATGGGGCTCGACGGGTTCGTGCCAGTGAGGGTGAGGATCACGCCCGGGATCACCCCGGTGACCGTGTTCGACGGCGATGTGACTGCGTAGCCGTCTACCGTCAGGCTGGCGTCCTGCCCCGCCTGGAGGAGGTTCTTCACCTGGCCGCTCGAAAGGAGGCCGAGGGACTCCGCGACGGTAGACCCTGTCCCGTCGGCTATGGTCATACCGGACGAGCCCTGGCCGGACGACTCGATGGTCATCCGGACGCTGCCGGTTCCCGTGTTAAGAAGCGACGCGTTCACCCCCGCGCCGGCGCTATTTATTTTTGTGACAATATCGGAGAGCGTGTCGCTCGTCCCGATGGAGACGTCCTTGCCGTTGACCAACAAGTCGCCCGAAAGCCCCAACGCCGTGTTGCTCGCAGAAAACTGGTCGGACGCGATCTTTTCGGCGGCCGCGAGCCTGGACACCTCTATCGAATAGGTGCCGGCCGCAATCGTGCCCGTGCCCGTCGAGGCGCTGAGCACGTTCGACGGCGTGATGCTGGAGTCGCTGCACGTGAGGGAGCCCGTGAAGGCCTGGTAGCCGCTGTCCGCGTTGAGGTTGTTGGTGCTGATGTAGTTAGTAAGCGCGGAGAGGGTCGTGTTGAAGGACTGCCAGGCGGAAAGGAGGTTCTGCTCGCTCGTCAGGTCGGATTTCAACGACGTCTCTGCAGCGGTCTTCTGCTCGGATATTATCTGGGAGACGAGGCTTTGCCAGTCCGTGTTGCTTACTATGCCGGTGAGGTTTACCATTGACGACGTGGGTGAAGTAGTTGACATCCCATGCTCTCCTTCACAGCTTTATGTGCAAGTTCCGGGCCGCTGCCTGGCCGGACCGCATGTCCTTTGGCCCCCCGGTCCCTTAAATGCTGCCCCCTCCCCTTTTCAGAGAGGGGGCAGCGGAAAAGCAAGAGCTATTAACCGTTCTTCAGGAGGGTAAGGATCTGCTGCGGAAGCTGGTCCGCCTGGGACAGCATTGCCACACCCGCCTGGGTCGCGATCTGGTACCGCGTGAAATCGGACATCGTCTTCGCGTAGTTCGTGTCTTTGATGGCCGACTCGGCAGCCTGTGTGTTCGTGTCCATGGTCTGCAGGTTGGCCGTCTGGTAGTTTAGCTGGTTCTGGGCGTTACCGACGCCGCCCTGGTCCCCGTTCATGGTAGTGATCGCGCCGGTGACCTGCCCCATGTACGTCTGGGCCGCTGCGGCGGTGCTGAAGTCGCCCGTAAGACCAAGGGTTGCGGAGTTGACGTGGCTCAAGCTGACCGCGACCTGGTTGGCCGCGTTGGCCGTGTCGCCCACCTGGAACGTGAGGCTGCCGGCGCCGGGGGTCACGGTAATGGCCTTACCGCCTATGGACGCTGCGTTCGCATTCACCGTGAGGTTGATGCCGAAGGCGGAGAAGTCGAGGCTCGCCGTGTTCAAGCCGGTCGGTATGACTACGTCCAGGGCCTGCGCCGCTGAAGTCGTCGAGTTCGTCAGGGTCACAACGTTGGCTGCATAAGTGATGTTGAACGTGGTGGCCGCCGTCCCGGAGAAGCCCGAGACATCGGCTCCCGCCAGACCGTCGGTAGGCGTCGCGGTGGTCGTGAAGGTATTCCCGGCGCCGAAGACGTTGCTCCCGCTGTACGTCGTGCTCGAGTCTATATGGTCTATCTGCGTCTGAAGGGCAGCTCTCTCACCATCCAGAGAGGGAAGGTCGGATGCGTTGTTCGACGAAGCCGCCTCCGTGGCGAGCTGCTTCAACTGGGTCAGGATGTTGCCGACCTGCTGCATGGCGCCCTGCGCCACCTGGAGCATGGCCGTTGCCTGGTTCGCGTTGTTGATCGATGTCTGGAGCACGGCGTCTTTCACACCCAGTTTGAAGGCTATGGCGTAGCCTGCCGGGTCGTCTCCCGCGCTGTTGAGCTGGAAGCCGCTCGAAAGTTGCTGGGTTGCCTTTGCCTGGGCCGCCGAGTTGATCGTGAGCCAGTTCTGCGTGGTCAAAGAAGAAACGTTCGTGTTCAGTGTCAGTGACATTTTCAAACCTCCATGTTTAGTTTTTATTTGGCATCATGCCATGGGCCGGAAGGACCGATTCTAGCGTCACCTCCTTTCCTTCCATGACCGTATTATCGGCAGGTATCGAGGATACTTAAGGGGGAATTGGAAAAAGTAAGAGGGTGAAGCCTAAGCCTTGATTTCCATCGGGGCGGAGACAGGGTACCCTTCGTTGGGGAGGATCACCTGCAGGAAGCGTCCCTTTTCCGTGTTTATGAGCAGGGGCGAGCGCAGGTTGACGTAGATCGTCTCGTTCTCGTATCGCGCGATGCAGAGGACCGCGAGGCGGTCTATGTCCCTGTCCGTGAGCGACAGGGCCGCGAGCGTATCGTCTTCTACGTCGAAGGTATACTCGTCGACCAGGTGATAGGGGTTGACGACGATGAAGGAGATGCCCGAGTCCAGGCACTCGAGCACCCGGAAGGGAGAATCCTGGCCGAAGGCTTCCTGGAGCGCATAGCTCTCGCACTCTTCGAACCCGATGATCCTCCCCTTGAGGGGGATTCCGCCCGTCGCAATCATTTAAGGACCTCTCTTATCGCATCGACGCCGTCAAATGCGGACCGCTTGTTGGCGTCCTTTATCTCACCGAGGATCTCCTCCCTGATGATGCTGTATCCATGCGGCGCGTCTATGCCGAGCCTGAGCTTTCCTTTCTCGGCCTCGAGCACGACCACCCTTATGTCCCCGCCCTTTCCCCTGATCAGGATCGATTGATGTTTCTTCCTCGAAAGGACGAGCATCCATTCCCTTTCTTACATGTTTGTGGGCAGATAGTTGAGTATGCTCAGGCTCTCGACCTTTGCCATCATATAGAGGGCCGCCTGGTATGCGGTTGAAAGGGTCGTGTAGTCGGAAATGGCCTGCGCCATGTCTACATTCACTAGGCTTGACGACCTTTGGGTGATGGTCGTGTCGGCGTTCGCGTTCGTCGTGAGGAGGCTGTTTATGTTGTCGGCGTACGTGCCGACGTAAGAGAGGTTGTTCGCCGTCAGGTTGACGCAGTTCTCGAGATTGGTCAAGTCTGTCTGCAGGCCGCCGGCGTCGTTGTTCGCGAGGTCGGTTGCGAACTGGCTCAAAGTCGTGAAAATGTTTACGGCCTGGCCGTTGACCGTCCCGTTGAAGACGGTGTTGCCCGAGATACCGGCCGCCATCGTGGTCGACGCGTCGACGGCGACCTGGCCCACGCCGCTTGTTCCGCTGAAGGTGCCGTTCGCCTGGTAAGGCGCGGTATCCGCCTTCATCCCTCCGAATATGTACGTACCCCCGACCTTTGTGTTCCCCACTGCCACGAGCTGGCTGATTATGTCGTTCACCTGGCTCGCGGCCGAGGCCCTTGAGGTTGCATCGACCGTATCCGATGTCATTTGCACGGCCAACTGCTTGACCGTCGTCAAAAGATTGCTGACCGTATTTAGAGAGGTCTGGTAGTAGCCGCTTAATGCCTGAAGGCTCGTGAGGTTGCCCTTATACTGGCTGTTCTGGCTCTGCTCCGCCAGAAGCTCCAGGTTTTGCGAATAGGCCGCCGGGTCGTCGGACGGGACCTGGACCTTTTTTCCGGAAGCCACCTCCCCGGTTGCCTGGTCCATCTGCGCCTTCAGGTTCGAAAGCGTGCTCACGTAAAGCTGGTATCTGAAGCTATCGGCCACTCTCATTGCGTCGTCACCCCCACGGAATTCAGCAAGGAATCCAGCATCGCCTGCGCCACGGTATAGAGGCGCGCGGACGCCTGGTATGCGTTCTGGTACATGATCAGGTTCGACATCTCCTCGTCTATAGAGACCCCCGATTCCTCCGACTGCTGCTGCTGGAGCGACGTCAGGGCGTTCTGGTTGTAGTCGGCGAGGTCGGTGGCGCTCTTCGTTGCCTGCCCGATGTCTGCCACCACGCCCGCTTCATAGTTGGCATAGGTGGAGCCTGCAAGACCGACCGTTCCCGTGATGGTGCCGGCAGGGATGGAAATCGGCTGGCCGCCTTTCGACAGGACTAGGACGCTGTTGCCAGAGCCGTCCGTGGAGATGGACGCGCTGACGCCGGTTGTACCCGTGTCGTTGTTTATGTTGCCCTCGATTACCGTCAGGCTGTCAGTGGAAGAGACGGAGACGGAGGTCCCCTGCCCGAGCCGGATCGTTCCTGTGAGGCCCAGGGCCACTCCCGTGCCGGAGACCGGTGTCGAGGTGAGCGCCTGGAGCAGGCCTTGAGAAGACGTGTCGAGGTCCCCGTTCACGACGGAGAAGTTGCCGCCGCCCGAGGTCGTCTCAAGGACGAGCTGGTAGCCCGACGACGACTGGACCACCGATGCCGTCACTCCCGTCTGGGACTTTACCGCGTTGATGGCCGCCCCCATGTCGCTGAGCGAGTCCCCGACACCGATGGCGACGGGTACGCCGTTTACGGCCAGGCGGCCTGAGAGCCCCAGGGGGGTAGTCTCTGACGGAGCGGCCGTCGAGACGATGGTCCCTCCTCCCAGAAGGGTGTCGTTCGCAAGGGACGCGATCGCTAACGCCACGTCGTTGCCTGTAGTGTCCGCTGTCGAAGAGCTTGCCATGATGTTCTGCGTCTGGACCGTGCCGGAGCTACCCGCGATCTGGTCCGCGAGGCTTATGCCCCGAGCGTAATTCGGCGTGTCGCACTGGAAAAAAGGGATGCCCGCGTTGTCGTTCCCTTGCTCGTGAAAGTAGTTTACGTTTTGCATGATCGATTGGGCCAATCCGTTGAGGTTCCCGAGGTAAAGGGGGATCGTCGTGTCCCGGGTCGCGAGGACTGCGCCTAAGGACCCGCTCGAGATCTGACTCGTGACGTCCTGTGAGGCTCCCGACGGCCCCTGCCACGACACGTCCGTCATGCCGGTGGTCGCGTTCTGGCTTCCCTTCAACTGGTACGAGAACGTGCCGTCGACCAGGCTTAAGCCTTTCGATGTGACCACGCTTACCATGTTGCTGCTGTCGGTGAAATAGCTGATGTTCGTGTAGCCGCCCAGCTGCTGGAGGAGCTGGTTTCTCTGGTCGACGTAATCGCTCGCCTCGGATGTCCCGTTGCCGGTCTGGCTCATCAACTGGTTGAGGGAAGCGATCTTCGAGGTTAAGCCATTGATGTCGTCTATCTGGCTGTTGACCTCGCCGTTCAGGTCCGACTGGGGGTTGACGAGGTCGGAGTACAATGTGTTGAAGGTCGTGCAGAGGGTTTTCCCGTCCGAGGCCAGGGTCTGCTTGTCCGAGGTGCTCGTGGGGTCCGTCGACAGGGTGCTCCAGTCGTTGAAAAAGGTCGTTATGTTCGAGGAGAGGTTAGAGTTGCTCTCGTCGAAGATGCTCTGTATCTGTGTCAGGTACTTCTCATAGACCTGCTGCTCCTGGACGTCGCTGTTCTTCTTGGTAATCGCGTTCTGGAGGTTCTGGTCGAGGTAGCTCTTGATGCCTTGCACAACTACGCCGTCGCCCATAAGGCCGATGGCGGAAGGGACGGGCTGCGCCTCTTCGAGGATTGCCTCCTCCCTCGAATAGCCCGGCGTGTTCACGTTGGCGATATTATGGGATATCGTTTGGATAGCGGATTGCTGCGCTGAAAGCGCCCCCTTCGCGATATTGAGTATCGAAGTTATGGCCATCAGACCTTCCTGGAGACCATCACCGAGATGCTCTGGCCCTTCACGTAAGATGTCCTGTTTATGAAATCGACGACCTTCTCCAGGGAAGACTTCACGTGGTCCATGGAGAAGGAAAGGAGTCGCATGTTCTTCTCCAGGGCCAACCTCACTTCCCTGACCCTGCCTTGAATTTTCGGTCCGAGGGATCCCATTGCCTCGTCCTGCACGACGGTGCCGGCGCCGTCCGACGATAGGAGCTTCTCTTTTTCAACCTCGATATATTCGAGCCGCTTCAGGATCTCCTCCTTCCTGTTGTTCTCCCTCACGATGCCCTCGAGGGAAAAGGAGATTATGGCGTCCCTCTCCGCCGTCAGCGCCTTGAGGAAATCGCCCAGGGCGTTCAGTTCCTCCTGTTGGAGCCCTGTCAGCCTATCCGATTCCATGTCACAGCGTCTCATCGAGCAGCTGGCTCTTGAGTATGCTTCGCGCAACCAGCTCGCCCTTGGCATTGTAAGTCCCCGACTCTATGGCCTGCTTGACGTCGGCCACCTTGGCTTCATCGACGTCAGGCAAAGCCTTGACCTGCGCCGTGAGCCTTGCGACCTCGTTTTTCCATCCCGAAAGCTCGACCTTGTCACCCGAAGCCGTGACATTTTGCGAGCCCTCCGCTGCATCGCTTGTGCCTTTGGCTGAGGAGGGCTTCGAGAGGTTGTTCAACAAGACTATCTGCTTGTCATTCTGTATCTTCATGGAATGCTACCTCCTGCTATTATGTTCGCCCTCTGCGCCAAAAACTTTAGCCCTTATTTGTCAGGTACTTCAAGATCACCTCTTTTATCCCTATCCCCCGGGCTGCCAGATAATCTGCGACCTTTTCGTAGAAGATCGACATCTCGGTCTCCTCTGCATAGCTCTTTTGGCCGAAGTGGGCGGTCTTACCCATCTCCTTAAGCATACTGAATATGAAGAAAGATTCAAACCCTTCCGCCGCCTTCTCCATCGATTTCTGCCTGGCCGTTTTCCCGTCCGATACGCCTTGGGGTTCGGTCGGCAGTCCGACTTTCATTCCTGAATCCATGGCCCTACCTCAAATTATCTCCAGCTCGGCGTTGAGCGCGCCCGCAGCTTTTATGGTCTGGAGGATCACAATAACGTCCCTGGTAGAAACTCCTATGGCATTCAGGGCGTTGACAAGCTCTTTGATGCTGGTCCCCTCTTCCATATAATACCAGTGGCCTTTCTCTTCCTCTACCCTGATCTCCGTTTCCGGCGTGACAACGGTCTGCCCGCCTTTGGCAAACGGCAGAGGCTGGCTCACGTTTTTGAGCTCCTTGATTTGCACGCTCACGTTCCCGTGCGATATGGCGACGGATGCGATCCTCACGTCCTCGCCGATGACCACGGTCCCCGTCTTTTCGTCCACAACGATTTTTGCCTGGTTCTCCGGCCTTATATCCAGGTTTTCCACTATCGAAAGGAACTTGACCGGGTCGTCCCGCAGGTCGGCCGGAATGGAAAGAGTGATTGTTCCACCGTCCCGGGCGGCGGCGCATCTTTCGAAGCGGCCGTTTATCCGATCGACTATCTTGCGCACGTTGGTGAAATCGGCCCTCTTCAGAGAAATCGTTACTACATCGGCTTTGAGCGCCTCATACTCGATCTGCCTCTCCACGATGGCCCCGTTCGTAATCCTTCCTACCGTCGGGTGGTTCTTCTGGACCGAGGCCCCCTGACCGGCAGCAGCAAATCCGCCTACGGCGACCGATCCCTGGGCTACTGCATAGGTCTGGCTGTCCGCGCCCTTCAAGGGCGTCATCAGGAGCACTCCGCCTTCGAGGCTCATGGCGTCCCCCATAGACGAAACGGTGGCGTCGATCTTGTTGCCCACCCTTGCGAAAGCGGGCAGCTCGGCAGTCACCATCACGGCCGCCACGTTGGTGATCTTCGTCAGCGTCGGGTCCACGATTATTCCCAATCTTTCAAGCATATTGGCGAGAGACTGGGTGGTGAACAAAGTCTGCACCTTATCGCCCGTCCGCTTCAGCCCCACCACCAGCCCGTAGCCGATGAGCATGTTGGGCCTTACGCCGTTGACATAGGCAATGTCCTTGATCCGGGCAGACCGGCCCTCGTCCGGAAGGCCGACCAGGAAGGCGAGCGCCAGAAGACTCGCGACAACGGAAAGACGGACTCTCGTTTCCAAAATTCCACCCCTCGTCAGAACGGCCATATGAAATCGAAGAGCCTTGCGGCCCATCCGGGCCTCTGCTTCTCCGCCACAACCCCGATGCCGGTGTAGATGACCTTTACATCGGCTATCTGGGTGGATGATATGGAGTTATCGCGAGCTATGTCCCTCGGCCGCACTACGCCTTGAAGCAGTATCTCTTTCTTTTCGTTGTTAACGTAGATCTCGCGCTTGCCTTCGATGGCGAGATAGCCGTTCGGCATCACGTCGGTCACCCTCGCGGTTATGGTAGCGGAGAGAGACCCGGCACGGGTAGTAGCTCCGGTACCGGCAAAGTCATTGTTGGGCGTATTTACGTTCACGATGTTCGGCAGGTTCTTCCAGGGGCCGACTTGGTGGTTTTCCAGGCCGAAAAAGCCGTTGAACTGGGAAACGGTCTGCGATTTCCTCGTTGTAGTCGTCGTGGCGCTTTCCGAGGCCTGAGATACTTCGACGATGTTTATGGTCAGTATATCGCCGACGAACCTCGCCCTCTGGTCGGCGAACAGAGTGCTGAACCGGCCCTGCGAGAGGCTCCCGTTCGTTGGCTCAGGCATCACAGTCTTTGGGGTCGGAGACTTGTAGGTATTCGAGATCGTATGGGGCTCGTTGGCTATCTTCGACGGCTCTATAGAGATGCATCCCGTGAGAACGAAGGAAAAGGCAAGTAAAAGCGATATGAGATTCTCTTTCCTCAAAATTGCACCGCCACCGTGTTATTCCCGGTTACCTTGCCGATAACCTCTTTTCCCGCATGACTCTTCACCTTGATGAGGTCGCCCATCCTGCCTTTCTCAAGGGCCGTGCCCTTACCCTGGACCGTCAACCTCTTGTTCTCGGCAGTTATGCTGACCGTTTCCCCTTTCTGGACGGTCACGGCGCCTTCGATGAGCTGGCTCGTTATAACCTCCCCTGCCGGTATCTCCTTCGTCGCCTCCTTGCCGATTACCTCTTCAACGCTCGAGGGATAGGAGACATTGACACCGTTTAGATAGCTCTCCCTGACGGAGATGTGGGCCAGGGAAATGACCTCGCCCTTCTTAATGTTGTGTTTCGCCATATAGAGAGCCCTTTTGACGAGCACCTTGAAAGGCACGTATACGTTCGTCACCGTCCCGTTCCGCCCCTCGATCCCCGCAAGACAAACGCCGTCGCCGCTTGCATCCGGAACCTTGCTGAAACCAAGGGTCTTCACCCTTACCTCCCCCTGTGCTTGATGAGGCAAAGGGCCGAAGGCTATCTGGATCTCGTTGTCCCGATATACCTGGTTTACAAAAGAGGTCACCTCAGACTCGATAGTCGCCGCCCTCAGGGTCTGGGCAAGGAAAACCCCGAGGAAGAAAAGTAGGCCAAGAACGGCGATCCTAAGCCTGCTTGAGGTTGTTCGACATCTGCAGCATCTGGTCGGCGGCCTGTATTGCCTTCGAATTGGCTTCATACGCCCTCTGTCCTATAATAAGGTTGATCATCTCCTGCATGACGTTAACGTTCGACATCTCGAGGTATCCCTGGAGGATCGTGCCGTAGCCGTTCTGGCCGGCCACTCCGGACAAGGCAGCCCCGCTGGCGTCCGTCTCCTGATAAAGGTTTTTCCCTATAGCGTTCAGGCCGCCTACGTTCGGGAAACTCCAGAGGTTAAGCGTGCCTATCTGTGAAAGGGCCGTTTGACCCTGAGTCTGGACCGACACGGTTCCGTCGGTCGCGATGGTGACCGCTACGGCGCTTTGGGGTATGGTGATGTTCGGCTCAAGGAGGTATCCATCGGACGTGCATATCCTGCCCTCGGCGTCTCTCTGGAACGCGCCGGCCCTGGTGTAAGCCTTCTCGCCGGACGGCAGCATAATCTGCAAGAAACCGTTGCCCTCGATGGCCAGGTCCAACTGGTTCTGCGTCTGTTGATAATCTCCCTGGCTGAATTGCTTCTGAACCGCGGACAGTTTGGCGCCGTGGCCTATCTGTATGCCCGTCGGGACCTGGTTGCCCTGTTCGTTCTTGGTCCCCTGAAGGCGCAGGGTCTGGTATATCAGGTCCTGGAAGCTCGCCCTGCTCGTCTTGAACGCCGTAGTGTTCACGTTGGCTATGTTATTCGCTATTACGTCCAGATTTACCTGCTGCACGTTCATGCCGGTGCCGGCGGTCCATAAAGCCCTTAACATGTATGCCCTCCTAGAATTTACTCAGGTCCAACAGCTTACCCATTGCCTCGTTTGCCGATTGGTCAACCCGCGTGTACGATTCGTAGGCCCTCAGAACGCCGATCATCTGCACCATCGATGTCATGACATCGACGTTGGAGCTCTCGTAAAAGCCTTGATGCACGGCAAAATTCTGGGCTGGGACCTCTACATTTTTGTCGTTGCCGTTGACGAAAAGATTTGCCCCGGCGTTCTTCAGATCCTGCCTGTTCGCAAAGTCGACAATCCTCAATCTGTCAATGAGAACCTTATCTACATAAAGGGAGCCGTCCTTTTCGACGCTTATATCCTTTCCACCCATTGGAATGGTGATGTCACCGTTCTGGCCGAGGATTGGGTTTCCTTCATTGGTAACGAGCCTGTTGGCGCTGTCCAGCGTAAACTGGCCGTTCCTGGTGTACATGGTCCCCCCCGGCGTAGAAACTGCGAAAAAAGCATTGCCTTCCAGTCCCAGATCGGTCCGGTTTCCCGTCTGGACAAGGGGCGCGTCAGAAAAACGTATATAAGTATCGGGAATATTGACATACTCTGTCTGGACCCGGTCCGGCTCCCCCGTATCGTCCAGCAAGCTGGAGCTGAAGGCAGGCTCTATCGCCTTGAAGCCGGGGGTAAGGGCATTTGCCAGATTATTGGTGAGGATGTCGAGTTTTCTCTCGTTCGCATCTTTTCCATTGAGCGTGCTGAAGATGGTGTTCAACATAGCCCATCTTGATGCAATTGTCATACCGCTTTATATTCGGGAGTGATTCTTTGGGGCTAGGGGGTTAGCGGGGAAAGGAAGAAGGAATTTTTTTCCCCCTGGGCAAATTTTTCATACCGTGATCTCAAAACCTTCTTTCTCGCTCCTGCTTTCGGTCTGCCTTTGATCCTCATCCTCCGGGGGGGGATGCTCCTGCCCGTCCGGCGGCTTTCGCCTCACGTCCCTGTGGAGGTTCTTGTACTTTCTTACGTAGAGCGGGCCGTGCTGCCTTGTGATGGCCAAATCCCGGGAGATGCCCTGGATCGTTACCACGCTGTCGGATGAGAAAGTCCTTTTCACGTCCATAGCTCCCACGCTAATTATTGTTGGCTGCCTTTTCCAGCTCTTTTCTATCGCTGCCGGAGAAAATCTTTTTCAGCTCGAGGAGGATGAGAAGCCTGTTATCCAGCTTGCCTACCCCCTCTATGTAATCGGACTCAATACCGGCGATAAGCGGAGGGGGCGGCTCTACGGTGCTTTCGGAGATCCGTAGGACCTCGGAAACGGAATCGACGATGAACCCGAGGATGATACCGTCCAGCTCCACAACTATTATTCTGGTCGATTTGTCATATTCCCTGCCCTCGAAGCCGAGCCTCTTACGGAGATCGACTATGGGGATGATCTTCCCCCGCAGGTTGATTACACCCTCAACAAAGGCGGGTGCGTTAGGTATGCGAGTGATATCGATCATCTTGTTTATTTCCTGGACCTTCAATATGTCAACTGCGAACTCCTCGTTCTCCAGTTTGAACGTCACCAGCTGCAGGATCCTTCCTTCGTTCATGGCTGTCCTCCTCTAGGGATATATTCGGACGGAACGTGAAGATCTTAAGCGCGAGCGCCGCGCTTCCATGAGCGTCCCCTAAGCGGTCTTCCTGTACGCGTTCTGGAAAGAGATGTGATCCACGAGGGCGGACATGTCGAGTATGAGGATAACCCTGCCGTCCCCTCTGATGGTAGCCCCTCCTACGCCCTTGATGTTGCCGAGGAACGTACCGAGAGTCTTGATCACCACCTCCTCCTGTCCCTCAACCCCCCGTGTTTTGATGCCGATCGTTTTTTCCCCGATATTGCAGATAACGATGTACCTGTCATTATTCTCCTGGATATTCCCTGTGAAGACCTTCGCCAGGTCTACGACGGGAATGACCTTGTCACGCAACACGAGAACTTCTTTCTTGTCCACGGTTTTTATTGACCCTTCCTGTGGTTTTACGAGCTCGGTAACGGTGTTCAAAGGGATGGCGAAGAGCTCATCGACCACCCTGACGATGAGTGCCCGCATTATTGCGAGCGTAAGGGGCAGCCGCAAGGTGAGCCTCGTCCATTGGCCCTCCTCGGAATCAATCGAGACCTGCCCGTTCATCTTCTCCACATTGGTTTTTACTACGTCCATGCCGACACCCCTGCCGGAGACGCTGCTGATCTTCGCGGCAGTGCTCAACCCGGCTGCAAAGACAAGATTCATGGCGTCGCGCGGCGAAAGGGCCGCCAGATCCGCCTCCCCCATCAATCCTTTTTCCCGGGCTTTGTTCTTGACTTTTTCGACATCGATGCCTTTGCCGTCGTCGTACACCTCTATAATCACGTTGTTGCCTTCATTATACGCCTTGAGAGAGAGAAGTCCTTTTCCCGGCTTGCCCTTTCGGACCCTTTCTTCGGGCGTCTCGATCCCGTGATCGATCGAGTTTCTTATGATGTGTACGAGCGGGTCGTGAAGGCTTTCGATCAGCGAGCGGTCCAGCTCCGTCTCCTCGCCCTCCATCGTCAGCCCGACCTCCTTCTTGAACTCTGCAGAGAGGTCCCTCGCCAGCCTCGGCACCTTGCTGAAAAGCTTGCTTATCGGCACGAGCCTCGCCCGCATCACGGAAAGCTGCAGCTCGTTGGTCACGACCTCGATAGAGTTAGTGATATCCGCGAGATTATCGAGAACGTGATTTTTCGTGTCGCTTTTCTTGACGAGGTTGTTCAACAGTATGAGCCTGTTCTTGCCAAGTACGAGCTCCCCCGCGAGGTTCATGAGCTCGTCGAGCTTTTTAACATCGATCCTGATGGTACTTTCTTCCTTATAGGTCCGGGTCTTCTGCTTGTTCAAATAATCTTTCAGCTGGCCCTCGGTTATGGCCTCATCCTCGACGAGCAGCTCTCCCAGCTTCTTCTCTTTCTCCTCTCCCTCCTGTTTCTTCAATGCTTCATGCAGTTGGTCCGCGTCGATGACGCTCGCATCGACCAGCAACTTTCCGAGCTTCTTCCTATCGGTGAGGGCTTCCAGTCTCTCTACGGCACGGGCGATGTCGCTCTGCTCCGCTCCGGCATCCTTTATCTCTTCGATCAGCGTCCTTATGAGGTCGAGAGCTTCGAGAAGCGCATCGGCCACTTCCTGGTCCGGCCTCAAGTTCCCTTTTCTGATCATCCCGAGTACGTCTTCCGACCTGTGGGCGAGGGTAGAAAGCGTATTGAAGCCAAGGAAGCTCGATGTGCCTTTTATAGTGTGGACGGCCCTGAAGATGCTGTTGATGATCTCCTCGTCGGGGTTGTTCTCGATGGCTACGATATCCTGAATCGCCTTTTCCGCGAGCTCGTTCGCCTCGACGATGAATTCATCGACGATCTCCTTCATTTCATCTTTTTCAGAGTTTTCCCCTTCCATCAGGCCCCTCCGCCTATAAGACTGTCGATCTTATAAAGTAGGATCTCCGGCTGCACAGGCTTGGTAAGGAACATGTTGATGCCTGCCCCGTAAGCTTCTTCTCTCACTTCGGCGTCGTTTGTCGTCGTCAGCATGATCACCGGCAGGTCCAGATTGTAATAGCTGTTCCTCAGGCTCTTGACGAATGATATGCCGTCCATGTTGGGCATGTTCAGATCTACTATAACGAGGTCTACCTCCGATTCGCTCAGCTTTTCCATGGCATCCATTCCGTCTTCCGCTTCCTCGACGTCGTAGTTCTTGAGTCTCAGCACGTATCCCAGGAGCTTTCTTACCGTCGGAGAATCGTCAACTACCAGGATTTTTTTCATAGTCATCCCTTTTGATATGCAATCGTGCCGGGAAATATCAAAGGTTTGAATCCGCGCGATATGTTGTGAAGGCTTTCGGCATGACCGATAGTAAGGAATCCCCCTGGCTTGAGAGATTGGTAGAGATTGTCGATCACCCTCTTCTTCCCCTTTTCGTCAAAGTATATGAGTACATTCCTGCAAAAGATAACATCCATCTGTTTATATTTTCGGTAAGACTCCGAATCAATTAAGTTCAGGAACTCGACGGTCACATATTTCTTCACCGCGTCGGCCAATGAGTACATCCCGTTTTTGTGGACGAAGTATCTGTCCAATATCCCCTTTTCCGTGTTTCTGACGCTGTAGTTGTTGAATACCGCCTTTCTTGCGGATTCGAGCGCCTTCATGCTTATATCCGTCCCATAGACCTCAAAGGGAATGGGCCTCCCCATCCGCGAGGTCATCTCCAGCATGAGTATGGCGAGGGTATATGGTTCCTCCCCTGTGGAACAGCCGGCGCTCCATATCTTAAGCCCGCCTTCCGGCCTGTACCCGTTAAGATAGTTCTTTTCCATGACGATCTTGAATGCGTCCAGCTGCGGCGGGTTCCTGAAGAAGCTGGTCTCATTCGTCGTGACGAGATCGAAGAGCGCCAGAAGTTCCTGTTCCGTCTTCATACCGCCGTACTTCAGGTAATAGTGGTATTCTTCGAAGGAAGAAAGACCAAGCTCGTCGATCCTGCTCGTCAGTCTGCTTTCGAGGAGATAGACCTTGTTCTGCGCGAAGTAGATTCCCGTTTTCTCGTAGATGAAATCTCTGAGGAGGGTAAATTCCTGGTTCTTCAGCATAAGTCCCCGGACCGAGAAAGCCGCTCCAGTGCCAATCGCGCGGCGGTTTTTACATCCTCGTCAATGCTTTTCGTAAAGGGCTTTATGCGCGGTATCGCCCTCCTGTCGCGAAGCTCCGAGAGGGCTTTCAGGCTGCCGATCTTGATGAGGTTGTTTTCGTCCTTCAAGCAGCCCACAAACATGGGAAAGAGGGAGGGGTCTCCGAAGAGGGCGAGGGCCGAGAGGGCGTGATACCTCGTCCATAATGCCTGGAGAGGATCGCCCAGTATTCGCACCAGCAACTCCTTGAAGCCGTTCAGTCTTTTCTCGCCTATCACCTTAAAGATCTCGTCCGGGACATCGCCGCTCGCAAGGAAAGCCCTGAAGAGATTCAGGTACTTTTCGTCGTCCACGAAATTGCCTATCACGCGGACGGCCATCTGCCGAACCCTTTCGTCCGTATCCCTCACAAGCGTCTCAAGAAAGGGGAAATTCGTCCCCCCGTCCAGGTATTGAGTAACTGCAAGATAGATTCTCTTGTCTTCCGAGGTCCCCTTCTTCACGAATGTTTCTATAGCAGAAAGGGCCAGAGCCCGATCGAGCCGGAGCAGGGCAATCAAGGCTTTGGCCCGTACGTCGGCATACCCTCTCTTCGCTATACGAAGGATGTCGGGCGTCAGCTCGCGCATGGGCATACTGCCCGCAATTGCCACGGCTTCCGCCTGAATATGCCCGTCGGAGTCGTCCATCGCCTCGCGGATAATCCCATGCCCGTTCCCATTGGTGATCCTGCCCAATTGCTTCATGACCTCCCGCTTCGCCGGAAGAGGCGACGAACGGAACACCTTTAAGAGCAGCTGCTCGTCGATCCGGCACCCGACGCCCCCGCAAGCCCTGATAATGGGCAGCCTGTACTCCTCAACGGAGAGGTAGCCCTCTATGGCCGGGTGCCATACATCCTTCAGCTCCATGAAGAGGCCGAGGACGTTCCCGTACTCCTCACCGTCCGGGTCCATGTCCTTCAAGATATCGAGCATGGCTGCGGCGGTATCGTCGCATTTGAAATGGGCGAGCAAACCGATGACCTTCAGGGGTTTACTTTTCTCCACCTTCAGATAATCGAGAAGCTGCCGGAGAAGACTCTCGCCCATGAGACCTGTCAGCTTTTGAAATACCCGGCTGTCGCCGTGCTCTATGATGATCCTTACGAAGGTACTCTTCTTCTCCCTTTCCAGGTTATTGACGAACCCGACTATCTCGTCGATTATTCTGTCATCCCCGAAGCTCATGAGCGCCTCGCAGGCCGCGAGCGACAGTTCTCCCCCACGGTTTTTGAACACGTCCATCAGCGCCGGGACGGCGCGCCTGTTGCCTATTTTCGCAAGGCTGTAAACGGCCGAAAATGCCACCCATTCCTCCTGCCGGAGCACGTCAAGAAGTACGCTTACAGCCCTCGGGTCGTCGAATTCGCCGAGGGCCATTACAGCCGCGTTCCTAACATTCTCGTTTTCCTCGCCGACCTTCTCGATCAGATGGGGCAGAGAAGCCGAGTTCTTGAGGCTTTGCAGCACCTCGCACCCGTAGGCCCTGATATCCTCCTGGCTGTGGTAGAGGAGACCGATCACCGCCTCTATACCGTAATCCCCGATCCTTCGCAGGATGCCGAGCGCGTCCATCCGGACGGACGTGTTCTTTTCCTCGAGAAGCAGCGCCACTTGCTCCACCAGTCGCCTGCTGGGCGAGCTTACCAGCTTCTCTATTATCTCCGCTCTTGTGAAGTCGTCCGACTGTCTGAGCTCCGCGATCAGTCCCCCGAGCGCCTTTACCCCGGTTTTTAATCCCTTTGCCCCGGTCATTGATCCTTCCCCCCTATAGTATCCTGATTATTTCAGCAGGTATACGCTCGGTGGGGAGCACGGCGTCCGCCAGGCGGGCATTCACCACTGCCTTCGGCATCCCGTAGACGACGCACGTTTCCTCATCCTGGGCGATTACGTAGCCGCCCTTAGATTTCAGCTCCTTCAAACCGAGAAAGCCGTCGGTTCCCATTCCCGTTAAAATCAATCCCGCGCAGTTCGAGTCATAAACCGCTGCCGTAGAGCTCATCAAGAGGTCTACGGAAGGACGGTAGACATAGGCGCCGTCGCTCACCAGCTTGACGGTGGTTTTCCTTCCCGTCCTCGTGAGCACCAGATGGCTGTCGCCCGGCGCCAACAAGGCTATCCCGGCCTGGAGGACTTCCCTGTCCTCCGCCTCCTTTACCGAAATCTCGCATGTTCTGTTGAGCCTCTCCGCGAAGGACTGGGTAAAAGGCCGCGGCATATGTTGCGCGATAACCACGGGCACGGGAAAGTCCTTGGGGAGATGGGAGAGTATATACTGGAGCACGGGCGGACCACCCGTTGAAGCGCCGATGGATATGATCTCCCTCCCCGCCGTAGACCTAGCGGGGACAGCGATAGGACGAACCGGGTGGACCGGAATAAACCCCTTGAGGAGCAGTTTCGCCCTGTTCTTTGAAACATCCTTTACTTTGGCGATCAGCTCCCGTTCCTTGTCCGAGAGTGAGGAGTTGGAGAAATCTTTCGTCACGAAATCGCACGCCCCCATGCTCAGCGCTTCCATCGTTATGTCCGCGTGGTCCCGCGTCACCGAGCTGAGCATGATAACGGGAAGGGGATTGTTTGCCATAATATGTTTCAGCGCATCTATGCCGTTCATCACCGGCATTTCCACGTCCATCGTTACTACTGTCGGCTTCAGCGCCTCGATCTTCTCTATGGCCTCGCGGCCGTTTGCGGCAGACCCAACCACCTTTATGCATGGGTCTTTTTCGAGTATCCTTGAAATGATCTTCGTTATGACCCTCGAATCGTCGACGACCAGAACCTCTACCATCAATCTTCACCATTTGCGGCCATTGGCACGTTTTGGACCCTCTTCAACTCATCATAGGCCGCTTCGAAAAGGTCCATATCACGTCCGAGAAAGTATTTGTCCGCCATCTCCGATTGCAGGAAGCCCCTCTGTTTCTTGAAAAAAGTTTCGAAATCCCCGAGTTCCTTCGCAGGATCGATCAACTTGGCCAGATTGTTCGCGAGCCAGACGGCGTAAGGCTCTGCGTCCTCGCCGGTTTCTTCACGGCGATGATGGAGCCGCACTGCGTCGACGATCTTTTCCGGTATGTTCCACGACTCCAGCAACATGGACCCTATTTCTGCATGATCCGTACCAAAGACTTCCCTTTCCGCCTCAATCCTTTTCCACTTCTTCTGCTCCATAAGAAGATTGACACTGTGCCATTCCTCCTTGAAGAATTGGTAGGCGATAATGATCCCCACATCGTGCAGCATACCGCTGATATGCGCTATCGGCGGGTCTCCGAGACCGAAAGCCTCGCTGACCGTCCCTGCCAGGATGGCGCAGGACACTGAATGGCGCACAAACCCTTCGCGGTCGAAGAGCGCATCATCTCCGTCGATCATGGAGAGGAAGGGCGTGTGAAGAACGATGGATGAGAGACCGGAGTGGCCTATTGCCGCTATCGCTTGTTCAACGGTTACTATATGGCGAAAATTATGCTTCCCGACATAGGCCTTGTTCGCGGCCCTGAGCACCTCTCCGGCCAGGGACGGGTCCATGTGCCTTACCAGATCCGAGGCCGAGCTCTTAGGGTCCTCCATAGTGCCTATCACTTCGCTTACTATGGAGGGACAGGTGGGCAGAAACTCGATTTGGTTTATTCTATCCCTGATATGATCTACCATCGCCGTTATTACTTTTTATCGGAAGCGGCGGGTTTAACTTTAGATGCCCGGGGCCGTGAGGGGCTCAAAGGCGGCAGGGCAAGAGGAGGTGCCCCCGTCGGCCATCTCACTTGCCGTGCGAGGTAGGTGGGACCGGGCGGACCGTTGAGGTCGAAGGAGAACGGATAGCCCGTCAGGGCCGCTATTCGGTCTGATCCCCTTTCAGCGCCTTGCGCATAGCCGGCCTGAGGTTGTTTATGGCCTGGGCGTGTATCTGGCAGACGCGGGCTTCCGTTATCCCGAGCGTCCTGGCTATCTCCTTCATATTCATGTCTTCATGATAGTACAGGGTCAGGACCGTCCTCTGCCTCTCCGACAGTCTATTGAGCTCGCGAGCCAGTATCCTTTCCATTTCGTAAAATTCTGCATACTTCTCCGGGCTTTCGTCGTCGTCGAGGACATAGCCTATGACCTTCTCCCTGCTCTCCCCTACTGCATCGCTCACGTCTTCGATGCTCACGATGGAGAGGTTGCCGCAGCTACTCAGCATGGATAGGTAGGCTTCCAGGTCCATGTTCATCTCCCTGGCTACTTCCTCTTCGTCGGGATACCTGTCCAGCTTGCGCTCGAGCTTCCTCGTGACCTCCTGGATCTTTTTTGCCTTGGCCCTGGCGCTTCTGGGAAACCAATCCCGCGACCGGAGCTCGTCTATCATCGCCCCCCTGATCCTCAAATAGGCAAAGGTGTTCAGCTTTGCCCCCCTGCTCGGATCATACTTCTCTATTACCTCCAGGAGGCCTATTATACCGGCCGAGATAAGGTCGTCCGTGAAGTTGTCGCTTTCAAATCCCCGGGCCATCTTGTATGCAAGATGTTTGATGACCGGAAGGAATTCCTCGATAACCTTCTCCCGGAGGTCCTTGTCTATTTTCTTATAGGCTTTGGGCACCATCACTTTACCAGTCTGCCGCATATCCTGGTCAGCGCCTTGGTAGCATGGCTTTGCGGAAAATGCTCGGCCCACAGCTTCTGCTTTCTCGTTGCTGCACCGACGTTGTTGTCCAAAGGGATATAACCGAAAAAGTCCAGATAAACGTCGAGGAATTTGTCGGTCACCGTGACAATCTTGTTGAACATCGCCAGGGCCTCTTTCTCGTCCCGCACGAGGTTTGCGATTATGTTGAAGTTCTTTTGCCCAGTCTTGCCTCTAAGCGCTTTTATTACCGCGTATGAATCGGTAAAGCTGGCCGGGTCCGGTGTGATGACGACGAAGACGTCCTCGCTTATGGCGTTGAAGTACACCACGTTCGAGGAAAGGCCGGCAGAGGTGTCGATTATCAGAAAATCGTATTCCGGCAGCTCCCTGAGAGACGAAAGAAGAATCTGCCTTTCCTCCATGCTCAGATGGGAAAGCTCCGATACCCCCGATGTGGCCGGAATGATCCTTATTCCGAACGGCCCTTCCACGACCACGTCCGTGATGTGCTTCCTGCCCTCTATCATATCCCTTACATTGAACTTCGGGATCATGCCGAACATGACATCGATGTTGCCGAGAGAGAGATCGGCGTCGAATATGTAGGTAACTTCCCCCATGCTGGTCAGCATGTACGCCATGTTGGAAACAATGGACGATTTTCCAACGCCTCCCTTGCCGCTCGTGACTGCGATGGTCCTCCTTCTCCCGGCCATTTTGCTTGCTTCAGACAGCGATTGATTCACGTTAGCACCTCAACCTCAGTATGGTCGCCCTATTGTTCGTTTATCCTCACCATTCCGATGGACTGTATCTTTATCTGAGGGGGAATCTCGTTATGGGATATGACTGTGATCCCCTGGATGTGCCTTTCGAGAAATCTCCGCAGTTTCCCCCTTATGATCGGATGCACCAGCACGATGGGCTGGAGACCCTTCAGCATGGCCTTCTTGACCTCTTCCCCCACCTTCTCGACCAGCTTCTGGCCGAAAGCCAAATCAAGCGCGAGAATTCCTCCCTGGTCGGAAGCCTGGAGACGGGAAATAACCTTCTCTTCGAGCGATTTCTCGAGAAGCACGATATTGAGAACGCCACCGACGAGATAAGGCTTCAGGATGCTTCGGGCCATTCTCTGACGCACGTATTCGGTGATGATGTCAGGGTCTTTGATGGTGCCGCAAGAGTCTGCTATGGTTTCCAAGATCGTAGCGAGGTCTCTGATCGACACCTGCTCTCTCAGGAGGTTCTGGAGCACCTTCTGGATTGTGCCCATGCTTACCTGGTTCTGATTGATCTCTTCTACGACTTTCTGGTGTGTCGAAGAGATGGAGTCTACCAGCTTCTGCGTATCTCGCCGCGTCAGGATCTCGTGGGCGTTGTTCCTCACTATCTCGGTGAGGTGGGTCGCGATGATAGTCGGGTGGTCGACTATTGTTAGACCTTCGGCCACGTACCTCTCACGGTCTTTTTCCTTCACCCAGTATGCCTCTAGATTGAATACCGGTTCCTTTGTCGGTATCCCGTCCACCTGCTTTTCGTTGCCTTCGGGGCTCATGGCCAGGACGTGTCCGGCTAGGAGGTCGCCCCTTCCTACCTCTATCCCCCTCAAATGGATCACGTATTCGCTCGCCCGGAGCTGCAGGTTATCCTTCAGTTTCATTGGAGGCACCACGATGCCTAATTCCATAGCCATCTGCTTCCTTATGGCCCTTATCTTGTCCAGCAGCTCGCCGCCCTGCTCGGCGTCGACCATAGGAATGAGGCCATAGCCGATTTCTAATTCAAGGACCTCTACAGGCTGGACAACCTCTTCCTTTTCCTTCCCTTCCGGCTGTTGTGCGGCGACGGCAGGCAGCTGCTCCTTCTTGGCCTTGTTGATGGCGTAGCTTGCCGCAAAGGTGACGGATGAGAGGGCCATGAAGGGCATGAGGGGCATACCGGGAATCAGTCCGAGGGAAAGTATTATTACAGAGGCCAGCATAATCGCTTTCGGCTGCGTAAAGAGCTGGGTCAGCATGTCCCTGCCCAGGTTGTACTCGCTGGCGGCCCTGGTGACGATTATGCCTGCTGCCGTCGAGGTTAGAAGGGCAGGTATCTGGCTGACAAGACCCTCTCCTATGGTCAGGATGGTATAGTTGCCCAGGGCTTCGCTCATGGCCATGCCCTTCTGCAGCACGCCTATGGCGAACCCGCCGAGTATACAGACGAATATGATTACAATACCCGCTATTGCGTCTCCTCTTACGAACTTACTCGCTCCGTCCATGGCGCCGTAAAAGTCCGCCTCGATCTCGATGTTCTCCCTTCTCTTCCTGGCCATCACGTCGTCGATAAGGCCGGCGTTGAGGTCGGCGTCTATGCTCATCTGCTTGCCCGGCATTGCATCCAGGGTGAACCGCGCCGCGACCTCCGCGACCCTTCCCGCGCCCTTCGTGATGACCACGAAATTGATGATTACCAGGATAAGGAAGACGACGCATCCGACTACATAATTTCCGCCCACAATGAAGGTGCCGAAGGCCTTGATCACCTTTCCCGCAGCGTGGGACCCCTCGTCGCCGTGGAGGAGTATCAGCCTGGTGGATGCTATATTGAGGGAAAGCCTGAAGAGCGTAGTTATCAGCAGCACCGAAGGAAAGACCGAAAAATCGATGGGCCTTCTTATATACATACCGACAAAGAGGATCACCAAGGAAATCGATATGCTCGTAGTGAGGAACATGTCCGCCAGAAAGGGGGTGAGTGGTACAAGCATTATGAGTATGACAAAAACGATACTGACGGCAATTATGACATCGCCCTTATCCCGTATACGGCCCATGACTGTTTCCATTACAGCACCACCCTGTTCCTTTGTTTATAGACCTGGGCAAGCAGCTCGGCTACGATGACATAGAACTTTTCAGGGATGTAATCCCCCACCTTTACAGCATAAAAAAGCGCCCGCGCGGCAGTCTTATTCTCGATGACCATCACGCCGTGCGACCTGGCAACTTGCTTTATGCGCTCCGCCACGAACCCCCCGCCCTTGGCCACTATCTTGGGTGCAGGCATTTCTTTCGCCACATACATGATCGCGATGGCAAGGGATGTCGGGTTCGCGAGGACCAGGTCGGCCTTCTTCACGTCCTCGATCATCCTCCTGCGCGCCATATCCCTCTGAATGCTCCTCATCCTCGATCTCACCAGAGGGCTGCCCTCTCTCTCCTTGTATTCCTCTTTGATTTCCTGGCGCGTCATCATGATCTCCTTTTTCTGTTGCCACCTCTGTCTCAGATAATCGAGGCCCGCCAGAAAGAGGAAAGCAACGCCCAGCTTCAAAGAAAGGCCGAAGCCTGTCCGGCCGACAAAGTCAAGGATCGACGCCGTGTCCTGGCCGCTGAGGGAGAGTATGGCAGGGAGCTCCTTCATGATCACGGAGTAGACGACATAGCCGAGAATGCCGATCTTGAAGATCGATTTCAGCGCCTCAAAAAAAGACCTCTGGGAAAAAAGCCTTCTTATGCCCTTGAAGGGATTTATGGCATCGAGCTTCGGCGTCATGGCCTCGAAGCTCCAGAGGAAGCCCGTCTGGATGAATGAGGAGAAAAGACCCAGGACGATGACGAGGACGAAAGCCGGGAGCACCATGACGAGCCATTGAGACGCAGCGAAAAACAACATGCCTTGGATGCTCTCTACCGTGATCTCGATATTCGAGCTCCTGATATAGCGGCTATAGACTGCAAACATCCTGTCGAAGCCCCTGGACATGGCGTAGTACAGAAATAGCGTAAGAAAGATGATGACGAAGGAAGAGGCAAGCTCCGGGGATTGGGCCACCTGCCCTTTCTTTCGCGCGTCCTGAAGCCTCTTCTCGGTCGGTTGCTCGGTCTTATCCTGAAAAGATTCAGCCATACTCAAGTCCTCATATCATGGACTTCATGACCTTCAGCATTTCGCCGTCCATGCCCCTTAAAAGTCCGGCAATTACGGGAACGATAAGGTTGAGAGAGGCCGCGAGCAGGGCAAGCGTAATGAGTATCTTCATCGACGCTCCCTCGATGAACACGTTTATCTGGGGCACCAGCCGCGAAAGGATCCCCAGGCTGATCTCGACAAGAAAGAGCGTCACGACCACGGGGGCGCATATCCTCAAGCTCGCGCCGAACAGCTTTCCCGTCGCCACGACTATGTAATCGAACAAGGCCGGCCGCACGACAAGGGCCCCGGGGGGCACCTGTCGAAGGCTGGCGGCGATCCCTCTCAAAACGGTGTGATGGCCGTCTATGCCGAGAAATATCATTATCGCGAGGAGGCTCTGGAACTGTTCGATGACGGAAGTCTGGACCATCGCCGTCGGGTCCATAGTGCGCGCAAAAGACAGACCCGACTGCACGGAGACGACCTCCCCCGCCGCACTGGCCATCGCGAAAAGCAACCTGACCAGGTACCCCATGGAAAGACCGATGAGGACCTCTTTTGCCGCGGCTATGAGGAGCAGGAAGGCGTCACCCTGGAAATCGGGAAGCGGTACGGAATTAAAGAGAAGGAACGCGATGAGGAGGGACAGGCCCGCCTTGTAGGCAGCGGATACGCTCCTTGATTCGAAAAGGGGCAGGAGCCAGATCAGCGAGACTACCCGGAAGAAGACGAGAACGAATTTCTGAGACTCGATACCGATGTCGACCACCCTACCTCACATATAGCGGAATATTTGAAATGATCCCCGTAGTGAATGAGACCAGTACCCGCATCATCCAAGGCGACAGCAGCATGAGACACGCGACGATTGCGAGTATCTTCGGAACGAAGGCCAGGCTCATCTCGTGGATTTGCGTCGCAGCCTGAAAAATGCTGATCGTGAGACCAACGATTATGGCGACCCCGAGCATGGGGGCGGCGATAATGAATGCTGTCTTCAAACACTCCCTGAACAACTGGATCATCAGGTCCTGGCTCACCCTGTCCTCCTCAGAAAAATCCTTTGATGAGGGAGCCGGTGAGGAGGTTCCACCCATCGACAAGCACAAATAGCATCAGCTTGAACGGCAATGAGATGAATATGGGCGGCAGCATCATCATTCCGGCGGAAAGGAGGATGCTCGCCACGACCATGTCGATGACCAGAAAAGGGATGTACAGAAGAAAACCGATCTGGAAGGCCCTCTTCAGCTCGCTTATAGCAAAGGCCGGTACTATGACCCTGAAGGGTATGTCTTTTTCGTTGGCCGGCCTCGAAAGTCCGCTTATCCCCATGAATAGACCCAGGTCTTTCTCTTTCGTGAATTTCAGCATGAAGTGGCCCATCTCCTGCGAGGACCTGCTCAGGAACTCCTCATAGCCGATCTTGTCGCTCATGAAAGGCGCGAACGCCGATTCGTTGATCCTCTGGTAAGTGGGCGCCATGATGAAGAATGTGAGAAACAGGGAGAGACCTATAATGATCTGGTTCGGAGGGAGTTGGGGTATTCCCATAGCCTGGCGCAGAAAGGAGAGGACGATGACGATTCTGGTGAACGAGCTCATGAGGAGGAGGATTGCCGGGGCAAAAGTTAGAATGGTGAGAACTATTACTATGTTGATGAGGTTCTTGTTCCCCTGGCTTCCTACGAGCGAGCCGAAGAGATCGGACTTTACGGGTCCTGCCGGCTTCGGGTCGGCCTTCGCGGTGTGGCTGTGGGCCTTCGCGTAGCAAAGAGAGGGCAGGCCGGCCAGGCAGACCATCACAAAGACGAGAAGGACTATCTTCATCACGATTCCTTTTCCTCGCTTTTCCATTCCGTCAGAAGGGCCATCTCCTTTTCGCCCACCCCTATGACCAGCACGCGGTTCTTCACTTCGATCACCGATACGAATTTCCGGTACCCGAGATGGATCGTTTCCACCTTTTGCAACCCATAGCGCTGGTTCCTCGGCGCCAGGTTCAACCGCCATTTCCCCATATAGCGGTAAAAGATTATGGCGGCGAAGACTATTACGGCTAGCGCCAACACCATTTTGAGAGCGCCGAAATAAATGTCCATCAGGCCAGCTTCTGTACCCTTTCCCTCGGGGTCACTATCTCGAGTACCCTGACCCCTAGTCTCTCGTTCGACACCACAACCTCTCCTTTCCCGACAAGCTTGTCGTTCACGTAAATATCGGCAGACTCTCCCGCCAGCCTGTTCAGCTCTACAATCGACCCCCTCGCCAATGAGATCAGATCACCTATGGGCATTTTAGCCCTTCCTATCTCCACCGATATCTCCACCGGAATGTCGAGAAGGCTATCGATGCTCATCTCGTGGCCTTCAGCTTCGCCGGTCTGCTTCTCTGCCGATAATTCCTCCATCACCGTCCCCCTTGTCAATTGAGTATCTGCTCTATCTTGACTGCCTTGTTGCCCTTGTGTAAGCCCATCGTACCCTTGAGCTTTGTCCTGTTGCCGACCTGGATCTCGATGGGCTCATCCATAGCGGTGTCGGTTATTATTACGCTGTCTTTCTTGATCCTAAGGAACTCCTCCACCGAAAGCCTCTTCCTTCCGAGGATGGCCCTCAGGTCGAGGGGCACCTCCTTTACGCGCTCCCGCAGTTTCTGGACCCACTTCTGCCTCATTTCCAGGTCCTCTCTCGACGGCGTAGACACGAGGTAGCCCTTTATCGATTCGAGGATCCCGTAAGGCATGCAGATCTTCATCCAACCCGACACGTCCGCGATCTCGATGGAGAACTCGCACACAACGACCGTCTCTTCAAGAGAGACCATGGTGATGTAGTTCGGGTTTATCTCCGATCTGGAATACCTGCATTTTATTTCGTAGACAGGCTCCCAGGCCCGCTCCATTTCCGCGCACACGATGTTTACGAGCTTTTTTATGACGTTGAACTCGATCTTCGTGAACTCCCTGCCCTCTATCTTGGGCACCGTAATCGTATTGCTCCCGAAAACGGTCTCGAGAACGCAGAAGATCAGCTTTGCGTCGAAGATCACGATAAAAAACCCTTTGAGGTGGTCCGTGATCACGATGTTCATGTTCGTCGGCAGCGGCAGGGTTTTGATGAATTCCTGGTATGGGACGTACTGCGTCGGGGTGATGTTTATTTCGACTTCCCTTTCCAAGAACAGGGTAAGGGCCGATCTCAGGGACTTCGAGAGCCTGTCCGTAACGAACTCCAGAGAGGGAAGCCTTTCCTTTCTGCTCTTGGTGTATTTAGCAAAATCGACCACCTGGGCATTAGCACGCGCGGGCGCCGGCTGTTGGCCCTCCGCCTCCGGCTCCTCCGCGGCTGACTCGACCTCTCCCTCGGAAATACCTTTGAGCAGGGCATCGATCTCTTCTTGGGAAAGCAATTGCTCCACGTTTCGCTCCTACTGCATGACGATATCGGTGATGTAGACGGCTTTCAGATTACCATCGGCCATGAACTGGCTGACTCTTCCGAACATCTCCTCTTTAATCGCGTTCCGGCCGCCTGTTTCCATGAATACCTCGGGGGCCTTCGTCCCGAGCACGGACAGCATCATGTCCCGAATGACGGGGGTCATTTTCTTTATCTGCTCCACGCCCTTCTCGTCCTTCACCTCCATGGCCACCGAGATCTTGACGAACCTCGAGGAATTACCGGAGACATTGATGACGAAAGGCTCGAGTGCAATGATCGGCCCTATCTCGACCTTATCTTTTTCACTTTTTTCCGTCTTGTGCTTCTGGACATTAGCCAGGAGGGTCTTGCCGTAGACGTAGTATCCGCACGCTGCTGCCAACCCAAGGATCACAAGGGTGATGATGAGGGTTTTCAAGAACCCCTTCTTTGCCGCTTTCGGAGGGGCTTCATTCTCGGGTATCGCCTCTTCCTGCGTCTGCGTTTCCTGTTCGGTCATATCGTTCTCCTTTAGCCTTCGGAGAGCAATATATGTGCCAGCGCTCGCGACCGGTGGAAAATATGCCTGTTTCCGCGGAAAATCCATATCGATCCAAGACGCCGAGGTCAGGGTGGCCGGGCTTCGGGTGTTGGGCAAGAGACGGGTCGCGTCACATAATTGACATACGGGCCGGCTCGGACATTAGAGGACATTGGTGGCAGGGGGCCGCTGAAACCCCCTGAACGGGATGGGCCTTACTGTCGGACGGCGGGCGCACCGTGGGGCCGCCCGCCGTCCGGAAGTTCCGCTATGTGGTCTTCATGTTCATTAAGGTCTGGAGGATTGTGTCCGTCGTGGTAATGACCTTGGCGTTGGCCTCGTAGCCGCTCTGGGCGACTATCATCTCCGAGAACTGGGTTGCCAGGTCCACGTTCGATTCTTCGAGGGAGTTCGCGTTGATCTTACCCATGCCGCCCTGGCCCGGAGCAGATGTATATGCAGCACCGGATGCGAGCGTTCCGGAGTAGAGGTTGCCACCTTCCCTCTCCAAGCCCTGAGAGTCGTTAAAGTTCGCGAGGGTGAGCTGGTAGAGCTTCAGGATCTGTCCGTTGTCGTAGCTTCCCGATATGATCCCTTCCTGGCTCACGCTGATGCTCTGAAGGACGCCGGGCGGGTAGCCGTCCTGGCTCTGATATACCGTGTTCGAGGCGGATGAATACTGGGTTGTAGCGCCCTCCCCCGAACCCGACCCAAGGACCAGGTTTATGACCTGTCCTGCCAGGGCCCCGGCAAAGTTAAAGGTCGTCGGCTGGGCCGTGCCCCCGGACGTCAACACGCCGTTGGCATTGAATGTGAGGAGACCGGATCCGCCCGACACGACGGTATCACCGCTTTGAGGGACGAGGTCCCACTCCCAGCTGGACGCGGTGGACGAGCCGCTGTCTTTCCGGAAATAGACGGTGGCCACGTGGGCCGTGCCCAGGGAATCGTAGACAGTCAGGGCCGACGAATAGTTGGACGTAGAAGACGCCTTGGATGTAGACGTGCCGTCGAAGCCGCCGAGCGTGAAACCGGTAGTACCGTTATCGGAAACGGTCGCGCTTCCCGAGGTGCCCGTACCGCTGACGGCGTTCCAGCTCAACCCGGCCAATGTGAGGGAAAGGTTCGTATCGGTCCCGTCGGTGGCGGCCAGATCGGCTACGGCCCCGTTGCTCGCGGTCCCCGCATGCACGCTGCCGTCAGGCATCGTGATGTTGACAGGATAAACGCCGGCCACAGCCGCGCCTGTGACGGCAATCGTGTAGGTGCCCGCTACCGGCGTCTCGCCGGTCGCCGCCGCAGCGGCGCTGACATCACCGTTTACGCCGAAGGTCTGACCGAACGACAGCGTGCCGAAAGTTATATTGAGCCCTGTATCGACCGAACTTCCGCTCCCGTTCGGAAGTGTGTTCCCGACGAAGTCGGTTACGTTCTCGTTGCTGCTCGCCGACCCATAAACTGTAGAGCCGTCAGGGAGGGTGATGGAGACGGGGTAGCTGCCGCCTGTCGCGGGGCCGGTCACATTAACGACATAACTGCCCGTCGCGGGATAGTCGCCGCTGGCGGCCGCAATATTGGTAACCAAGCTCCCACTCGTAACGGCAGAAGTACCCGCCCACGCCGAGGCGGCGTCGAGGTTGACGACCATGTCGACCGTCGCACTCGGCTTCGGCTCGCTCGGCTGCTGGGATATGACGATGTCGGTGTCGACGCCGAAGGCAGTGCCTGTTGCCTGCTGTATGCTCTTTCCCTGAACGTAGTCCCCCGCGCTGTCTATCAGGTTGCCGTTTTTGTCCAGGGAAAAACCTCCTGCCCTCGTGTAGTAATCGGTCTCCTGCCCCTCCTTTTTCACGATAAAAAACCCCTGCCCGCCTATGGCGAGGTCCGTGGAAGAGTTCGTCGTCTGGAAGGAGCCCTGGGCGAAGTCCGTGGTCACGGACTCGAGCGCCGAGCCCCTGCCCACCTGTGACGCCCCGTTCGCGCCGACGATCGTCTGGTAGAGCACGTCCTCGAACTGGGCGGACTGGGACTTGTAGCCGACGGTGTTCACGTTAGATACATTGTTGCTTATCACGTCGAGCGCGTCCGAATTTGCCAAAAGTCCGCTAATGCCTGAATAAAGTGAGCTAAGCATGATACCCTCCTACCCCCTTATTTGGTGATTTGCGTTACGTTGCCCGCCGGATAGGCCGTACCGTCCGATGCCACTAGAGACGGACCGGAGCTGCCGGCCTGGACACCCGCGATGACCCTGTAAACGCTGTAATTGCAGGTCGTCGATACGCCGTTCGTAGTCTGCATAGCGCCCACTACCGTATAGTTGCCGGTCGTGTCGCTATACACAGGGGAATCGCTCGAGCCGAAAGTCTGTGTGGTCTGGTTGCCCGACGAGTCCTGGAGCGTCAAGGTAAGCGAGTCATAGCTGCCGCTCGGTGAAAGGACGACCTGGTCTCCCTGCGCCAAAGAATTGCCGCTCACCTGCATGTAATCTCCTATGGTGGAAACCCATTGGCCCATACCGAAGTTTTGCATGCTGTTCACCAGGTTCTGGATGCTCGTCTGCATGCTCGTTATTGCCTGCGTGGACGTGAGCTGGCACATCTCCGTCACGAACTGGTTCGTGTCCGTAGGGTTCATTGGGTCCTGGTTCTTGAGCTGGGTCATGAGAAGCTGAAGGAAATCGTTCTGATTAAGGGAAGTTGAGCCGGAAGTCGCAGTTGAAGAAGCGGCGGCCGTGCCGATCAAGTTGTTCGCGGAACTTACCGCTTGCGTTGACATATGTGCCTCCTTTAGACAAATGTGTCGAGAAACGTATCGAACCCCTCGCCCCCTCGCTTCAGGGGTGTAAAGGTTTTTTGCCTCGTCTCCTGCTTGTCCCTCCTTTCCGGTGTCTGCGATGCGTTCGGATCGATCACGATCTGCGCGTGTATGTCCTGTCCCTCCAGATGGCGGATGATCGTATCCCGCTGCGATTGAAGGAGACCTATCATCGCCTGGTCGGACGATCTGACGTCCACCGAGACGGTCGGACCGAGGTCCTTCATCCCGACGACGAGGCTTTCTTCATTGCCCAGGCTGAGCCTGACCTTTAGATCGTGCAGCCCAGTTTTCCCCTCGAGCTGCTCCAGCACCCGGTCGAACTTCTCTACGGCCCAGGCGGCATGGACCCCTCCGGGCTTATTCTGCTCCTGGCCGGACTCACTTGCCGGGCCGATTTCCCCAGCCGGCGCGAAGGGGTAGCTTTCCTTGTCCTCGGACTTCTGCCTGCCGGTCCCGCCCCCGCTCGCCTGCGTCCCGTCCGGGCCTGCCGCAAGGGGCGCCGCATCTTTGATTGCGCCCGCTATAACGTTTACACCGTCCGTCCCGCCGGCCGCCACAGTGGAACCGGCTTGATTACCGGCAATGCCTCCGGCATCCCTGCTGCTGTCCCCGGCGCCGAAGGGAGACTTTATCGTCAGGATCGCGTTCTTCTTGCCTGCGTCGCCCTCCCTCGGGGACATGAAGGTAATTTGAACTTTAAGGTCTTCGTTTCGCTCCTTTGCCGGGCCGATTTCCCCGGCCGGCGCGAAGGGGTAGCTTTCCTTGTCCTCGGACTTCTCCCTGCCGGTCCCGCCCCCGCTCGCCTGCGTCCCGTCCGTCCCGCCGGCCGCCACAGTGGAACCGGCTTGATTACCGGCAATGCCTCCGGCATCCCTGCTGCTGTCCCCGGCGCCGAAGGGAGACTTTATCGTAAGGATCGCGTTCTTCTCGCCCGCGGCGCCCTCCGTCGAGGGCATGAAGGCAATTTGAACTTTAAGGTCTTCGTTTCGCTCACCCATGTTCCGGCTTTCTATCGCCGGAAGGCCGGCTGACGGAAAATTCCCATCCTCCCGCGGCGAGCCGGTCCCGTATGCAGCCGTCAACTCCCCGCCTTCATTGCCGTTCTCCGGCACGGCGGACCTCGCCCCATCGGCGGACCCTGCGACTCCGCTCTGCCCGGCCAGAATTGCCTGCATACCCGCAAAAAGTAGAAGGGCAACGGTCTCGAGGAGAGGCTGGCCGTCCTCTTTCGACTTCCCGGCTGCCCCGCCATCTTCTGATGCCCGGGCAGCATAGCTTGGATCGCCCGTCCCCTCGGACGCCTCCCCATCGGAGGAACCGGTCGCGCCTGATTTCGCTGCGTGCGAGGCATTATCGCCGAACACCAGAGAAAGCAGCCCCACAAGGAGACTTTTCAGCTCCGGGCCTGTCGCGCCACTGCCGTCCTCGCCGGACCCGACGGTCCTATTCCCGGCCGCAACGGTCGCCTCTTTCGCCCCGTCCGCCCCGGCAGCGACCGTGCCCGCCTCCGCCGAAGCTCCCGCTTTGCCCTGCAGCACCTGTATGAAGCCTTTCCCATCCTGCCCGATAAGGGTCGATAGCAGCTCTGCCAAATCAAGAGGGGTAGCCGTCTCGGAAGATGCCGCGCCGGCCGTGCCCGCCTGAAGACTTTGGTTGATCGCCTGACCCAAGAGGCCGGGGAAGAGACTCTCACCGGCTTGGCGCGTAGCCCCCCGTTCTCCGGCCGTCGATTCGAAATCCGACATGACGGTAGCAGTACCGACGCTGACCAGTGACTGTCCCATGGCAGGCTTATAAACAAGAAGCATGCCACGCTTAAAAAGCCTGTAACGGCGCCGTGATATGATGGCTTGCGTAGCTTGCCGGCCACGGGCCGGGGAAAAAACTTCCTATGCGGGGAATAATTTTCCGTGCGGTTTTTTCTGACGAGGGATGGGGACCGACTTAGGTGGCTGCTTCGAAAGTGGAGCTGCGCAAGGCCCAAGACGCTCTATCGTTTCAACCTTATCCCGATGTCGTCCATGAGCTTTTGCTCTTTTCTGGCGGCGACCTTCATGGCTGCCTTAAGGGCGTTCACTCTCAGCCTCTCAAGCACCTTCAGTTCCAATACCAGGGCGATCAGTTCCGCCCTGAGGGCATCGATCCTGAGGTCCTTGCTTTGCTTCTCTTCCATCACTGCCGCTTTCTTCGCGTTGAGGTATGCCAGCGAACCTATCAACAGGGAAAACTCCTCCCCCGTGATGCAACGCGCCGCCATGTCGTCATAGTGGACGGATATCTTTTTTTCTATAGCCCGCGCCTCTTCCGCCAGAGCGTTCGCCTCCCTGACGACATCTTCCAGCTCATGCTGCTTGTGCTCCATCAACTTTTCCTTTACCTCTATCAGCCTGTCGAAGCGGAAGCGGAATTTAGACAAAGAAGAGTATCCTCATGCTGTCGACTGTCTCGTCCAGGGTGGCCTTTTCGTCGCTTCCCTGGGTAAGGAAGAGCTTGACTTTTTCGATCATGGAGATTGCATGGTCTATTTTCTTATTGCTCCCCGACGCATAGGCCCCTATGTTGATCAGATCCTCCGCCCTCTCGTATTCCGACAGGATCTCGACGATCCTGCCGGCGTACGATCTATGCTCAGGCGGCACGATGTCCTTCATTATCCTGCTCACGCTCTTCAGCACGTCAACGGCCGGATATTGGTTTTCGTTAGCGAGCTTCCGCGACAGCACGATGTGGCCGTCGAGGATCGACCTGGCAGCGTCGGCTATGGGGTCGTCGAGATCATCACCCTCGACGAGAACCGTATAGACGGCGGTCATGGTGCCCTTGCCCTCACCGTTGCCTGCCCTTTCGAGAAGTTTCGACAGGAGTGAAAAAACACTGGGTGGGTAACCCTTGGAAGTGGGAGGCTCGCCTATGGCGAGCCCTATCTCTCTTTGCGCCATCGCAAAGCGCGTCAACGAGTCCATGAGGAGGAGAACGTCACTGCCCCGTTCCCTGAAGTATTCAGCCAGAGCGATGGTGAGGAAGGCTGCCCTTACCCTGATGACCGGGGGCTGGTCGGAGGTAGCTACTACGACGACCGAATGCTTGATGCCCTCCTGGAGGTCCTTCTCTATAAACTCCCGCACCTCCCTGCCCCTCTCGCCTATCAGGCCTATGACGTTGACATGGGCCTCCGTGTGGCGCGCGACCATCCCCAGAAGCACGCTCTTGCCTACGCCCGATCCGGCGAAAATACCCATTCTCTGGCCTCTGCCGCAGGTTAGAAGACCGTTGATGCTCCTCACGCCCAGGTCGAGGGGCTCCCGGATACGCCGTTTCTTCATAGGGTTGGCTGTCTCACGGTGGATGGGGATAAAATCACGGGCCGTGAAAGGGCCTTTGCCGTCAATCGGGTTGCCCAGACCGTCGATGACGCGGCCCAGGATGCCCTCCCCCACCCGTATGCTTACTGCCCGCTTTTTGGAGAGTATCTTCGATCCGATGCCTATGCCCCGAAGATCGCCAAGGGGCATAAGCATGGTTTTCCCGTCCCTGAAACCGACGACCTCCGCATGTATCGGAGGCGCATCATCCATGGGGAAAATCAACGCCGAGTCGCCCACAGACGACCGCGGGCCCTTGCCCTCTATGACAAGGCCCACAACCTGGCTCACCCTGCCGTATACTTTGTAAGGATAAAAGCCCTCAATCCTCCCTTTCATGTCCGAGAGGAGCTGTTCATGCATCGCCGCAACCGATCAGCACATTTTTCAGCTCTTCGATCTGAGAGCTGATCCTTCCATCTATATCCCCGACGGAGGTCTCGATCAGGAACCCCGGCTCCCTGAGCGTGTCGTCGGCGATCACCCTCACGTTCTCGGAGGCCATGGCCTTTACCTGAGAGAGATCCTCACTCCTTACCCTAATTACGATCTCGCCCCTCTCTTCGTAAATCTCGAGGGCCTTTCTTATCATCCCTGCGAGAATGTCCCTACTCTCGGCGCATTCACGCAAGATCAGCGCTTCGGCAAAGGTGACGGCAAGATGGACGGCCAATCCTTCGAGCCTCTCCGCCAGCGTCTTCTTGAATAGGGTTACCTCCTCTATCTGTCCCTCAAGCCTTTTGGCAAGCAGGTCGGCCCGCCTCATTCCCATCTCGTAACCGGCTTTTTCACCTTCTGCGTAGGCATCGTCGAAGGCCCTTCTGGCCAGGTCCTCATCGCTGATAGGGGCTTGGGCTTCCTCCACGCTTTCCTCCTCGGCCGTGGCCGGCTCCGAGCGGAAGAGCGAGACGAAGACGGACTCGGGCCGCTTGCTTCCTTCCCGAGCAAGGTCGTCGAAGGTAAAAGGTACGGATGCCCTAGACAAATCTTTCATTGCCTCTCATGAGTGCGATCTTGCCCTCCGACTCCAGCTTCTTGGCCGTCATCGCTATCTTAACCTGGGCGCGCTCCACGTCGGAGACCCGCACGGGCCCCATCGCTTCGAGGTCTTCCTTCAGCATTCCGGCGGCCCTCTCCGACATGTTCTTGAAGATCTTATCCTTTATTGCGTCGGAGGCTCCCTTCAGGGAAAGAACGACCTCTTCCGAAGTGACCTCTTTCAGAAGGGTCTGCATACCGCGGTCGTCGACCTTAAGCAGGTCTTCGAAGGTGAACATGAGGCGTCGTATCCGCTCCGCGAGGTCCGCGTCCGCCTCCTCTATTTTCATCAAAAGCTCCGATTCGAGCTTCTTGTCCATCTGATTGAGTATGTTGGCCACAACTTCGACACCGCCGAGCTGCTTGCCTTCCACCGATCCGGTGGACTCAAGCTGCTCTTTCAGTACGTTCTCGATCTCCTCGATTATCTTCTTATCCACCTTTTCCAGGTATGCCATCCGGGTGAGCACGTCACGATGGATTTTTTCGGGAAGGTAGGCCACGAGATCGCATGCCTTTTTCACGGACAGTATGGATAGGATGAGGGCTATGGTCTGCGGGTGCTCTCCCCGCAACGCACTTGCCAGGAGCCTAGGGTCTGCGCTCCTCAGGAAATCACCCGGCATGCCCCTCCTCGACTCCATGTTTCCCATGAATATCTCGGCCTTTTCGCTGCCCAGGCTCTTTTCGATGAGCATCTTGAACCTTGATTCCCCTCCAAGCAGGTTCTTCTTTCGCCCGTCTACTTTCTTCGCGAATTCTTCATGGACCTTGCTCACCATATCATGGGGTATGAGGCGCAGCTTGGATATTTCCTGACCTACCGCCTCTATCTCATCCTCTTCCAGCTCCCTGATCACTTCTTTCGAGAGTTCTTCGTCCATGGTGAGGAGTAATATGGCGGCTTTCCTTATTCCCGAGAGATCGACGGGGGCTTCCATCACGGATTCTCCCTAACCCATTCGCGAATTACCGACCCCACAAGCGCCTTGTCCTTGAGCGCTTCCCCTATGACCCCCTGGGCCTTGTCCGGCGGTGGAATTGCCGCAGCCGCAGCGTCTGCTCCCTTCATGTAAACATCCTTTACTTGCCGCAGGTGCTGAAAGTTTTCTTTGTTTTTTATAGCCTTGAAAAAAGGCCTCATGGCAAAGAAGAATACGCACAGTACGATAATCAGGTAAAAGCCGTACTTTCCGAGATTGAGGACCAGGTCTTTGTCGTAGCCGCTAAGGAATGTCGCCTTTTCTTCGGGCACGTTGTCCACTTCGAAGGGCATATTGAGCACTTCGATCTTGTCGCCCCGCTCTTCACTGAAACCGGCCGCCCGGAGGACCAGGTTCCTGATGTTGTTCAGCTCTTGCTGCGACCTAGGAATGTACTTGACCTCCTCGCCCTTCTGTCCCTTTGTCTTTTCATATTTTCCATCAACGAGCACCGCCAGGGAGATGCGTTTGATGTCGCCGAAGGGCTCTACGATCTTGCGCACCGATTTGCTGACCTCATAGCCGGTCTGAATGTCCTGCCGCTCCGTCTCGCTGAGGTTCAAGGGGGGTTCTTCAGGTTTAGGGTAGGTGCGTTTCTGCGCCTTGGCCGCCGCTGCTGCAATGTTTGCAGCGGCGCCGGGGGTGCCGCCCGCCTTCGTCCTGCTGTTTACCGTCTTCTCCGTTATCTTCTTCTCTTCAGTCGCAACCCTCTTGTCGGGGGCGTATTCCTCTTCCACCTTCTCCACCTTGCGCAGGTTCAGCTCGACACTGGCCCGCACTATGGATCTGCTGTTCATGAGGAACGTCTGGAGCATCGATTGCACCGATTCTTCGATCTTTTTCTCCACGTTCCTTTGCAGCTCATACTGCTGGCCCGAGAGGGCCAGAGCCGAATTCCCGTCCCCGCTCTTGTGGAGTATCCTCCCCGAGGAGTCTATGACGGTTACGTTCTCGGGCTTGAGCCCTTCGATGCTGCCGGCGACAAGCTGCACGACCCCGGCTACCTGTTCCTTGGACAGCTCCTTGCCGGTTCTCAGCTTGAGGAATACGGAGGCTGTAACCTCCTTTTCCTTTTCTGTGAAAAGCGTCTTCTCCGGCATGGCTATATGAATTCTGGACGCCTTTACTTCCGGCATCTGGTTGATTGTCCTGGTCAGCTCCCCCTGTATGGCCCTCTTGTAGTTGACCGACTGCATGAACTCGGTCATACCGTAGTTGGCCTTGTCGAATAATTCCAGGCCGACGCCTCCCCCGCCCGGGAGCGCGTTCTGCGAGGCGAGGACCAGCCTGACGTCATAGACTTTTTCGGCAGGCACGGATATCGTAGTTCCGTTAGCGCCGAGCTTGTACGGGATCTTCTGTTCCTTGAGCCTCGAGACTACGGCAGATGCGTCCTCCGTCGTAAGTCCTGAGAATAGCGGCTGATACTCCTCCTTTTGGATAAAGGAGAGGCCGATAACGGCCCCGCCGATCACCGCTACCAAGACCATGATGTAGAGATAGAGCTTGGTCCTGGATACGGTTTTGAGATACCCCTTTGCGTCGTTAAGTAGCCCCTCCACCTTTTACACCTGCATCCGCATGATTTCCTGGTAAGCATCGATGATCTTGTTCCTGATCTGCATCATCAGCTGAAAGGTAAGGTCCGCCTTCTGGGCTGAGATCATCGTATTGTGCACGTCCTGGCTCTCCATTTTCGTGAGCCTCTCGGCCTGCTTACCGGCCTCCTCTTCGAGCTCCATCACCTTGTTGATCGAATCTTTCAGGATCTCGGAAAAGGAGGTTTCGCTCTTCCGGGTCTTGGCTGCCTCGTTCTGGCTGAAGTTCTCCAATACCAAGGTTTCTATCTTCATGGGTCACTCCTACTGGCCTATTTCCAGGGACTTCATGAACATCTGTTTGACGCTTCCCGCCACGTTGACGTTCGCCTCGTAGGCCCTTGTCGCTGCCACCATATCCGTCATCTCTTCCATAACGTTGACATTCGGGAGGGACACATATCCGTCCTTGTCAGCGTGGGGGTGGAAAGGATCGTAGGTCCGTTCGAAAGGTTTCTCGCTTTGGACGACCTCCTCGACCTTCACGCCTTCCAGCTTATTCCCCAGCACCGCACCGAATCCGCTTCCTTCCGAAACGTCCGCCGGAGCAAAAAGGACCTCCTTCTTCCTGTAGGGCGTCCCTTCCTCGGTCTTGGTCGAATTCACGTTCGCCAGGTTAGTGGCAATAGCTTCCATCCTCGTCCTCTGCGCCCTCATCCCCGAAGAGCTTATTCGCAATACGTCGAGCATCCCCATACTATTTCCTCCCCTCGTTTATCGCGTAGCGGATCATGTAGAACTTCTTGTTTATCATCTGGACCAGTGAATTGAACATCAGGGTGTTCTCCGTCATCTTGACGATCTGGTTCTCGATGTCCACCGTATTCCCGTCGATGGAGGCCGCCCCTTCCTCGGCACTTTTCTCGCTCACCCCGATATTGCCCGGACGGCCTTTCGTCAACCTGGCGAGTTCCGTCTTGAAATCTACCTCCTTCTCTTTGTAGCCCGGGGTTTCGACGTTGGCTATGTTTGTAGCCAGTATGCGCTGGTAGAAAGCACGTACATCAAGCGCCTTCTCGATCAGGTCGACTATTCCCATCGGTGCTCCTTACGGGACCGCCAGACCCAGGTCCCGATATTCCTTTATTTTATTCCTCAAGGTCCTCGAGGTTATCCCCAGGACCGACGCAGCCCTCGTGCGGTTCCCATTCATCGACTTAAGGGCCTCGAGGATCAACTTCATCTCCATGTGCCTTACCGAGCCCACCGGCTCCGGAGAGCCCCCCGGGACCTGCGCCTTCTCGTCGGCGGGGTCCTTTATATGGGCCAGTTTGATCACCCTGTAGTCGGACAGTATGCAGGCTCTCGCGATTACATTCTCGAGCTCCCTCACGTTGCCCCTCCAGCTCCTCCCGGTGAGGTGGTTCAAGGCCTCTTCCTCTATCCGCGTGTCCGTCCCGCGGGCACACTTTTTCAACAGGTGGACCGCCAGCTCGGGGATGTCTTCCCGCCTGTCCCGCAGTGGAGGGACGACGATCGGGAAAACGTTGAGTCTGTAATAGAGGTCCTCCCGGAACTTTCCCTCCCCCACCAGTTTTGCAAGGTTCCTGTTCGTCGTGGCGATTACCTTTACATCGACTTTTTTCGGGAACCTAGACCCGATGACCTCGACCTCCCTTTCCTGGAGGACCCTCAGGAGCTTGGCCTGGAGCCTTCCGTCCATCTCCGTTACCTCGTCGAGAAGGATGGTCCCCTTGTCCGCAACCTCAAACTTCCCGAGCTTTCTTGACACGGCCCCGGTAAACGCGCCTTTCTCGTAGCCGAAAAGCTCGCTCTCCAGCAGGTTCTCCGGCAGAGCTGCGCAGTTCACGGCGACGAAAGGCATTCCCTTCCGTTCCCCCATTTCGTGTATGTACCTGGAGATCAGCTCTTTTCCCACGCCGCTTTCGCCCATCACCAGGACCGTCGCGTCCGATCTCGCCACTTGCTGCGCCCTGAGCAGGACCTCCTTCATTGCCCTCGAAGAACAGACGATCTTCCCGTCCTCCAGACCGAGCGCCCGCTGTACTACCTCGTAGAGAGTCTCGGTGTCGAAAGGCTTCTGAATATAGTCGAAGGCCCCCTCCTTTATCGCATTGACCGCGTGCTCTATCGTCCCGTAAGCCGTGATGACGATGACGGGAAGGTAGCACTGCTCCTTCTTTATTCGGCCGAGCAGCTCGATACCGTTGATATAAGGCATTTTCACGTCGGTGATGACGAGGTCGCACGCCGCCTTTCTGATCGAGTCCATGGCGACCCTGCCGTCCTCGGCAGAGCACACATCGTATCCCGCCTTTGACAGGGCCTCGGTAAGGGCCACTCGCATGTGATAATCGTCATCAACAACCAGGATGTTTCTCATGACCGTCCTTTCGGCAGGTAGATCGTAAAGCACGAGCCTTTGCCCTCGATCGATTCCGCCTCTATATATCCGTCGTGGGCCTTGACTATATTGTGGGCTATGAAAAGGCCGAGGCCCACACCCTTGTCTTTGGTCGTGAAGAAAGGATTGAATATATTCCTTCTTGTCTCCTCGTCCATGCCCACGCCGTCATCGGCGAACATTATCGAAACCCATTTACCCTCGTCCCTCACGGCCACGTCGAGCGACCCTTTATCCGAGAGGGCCTCGAAAGCGTTGCTGATAAAGTTCATGAGAGCCAGCTTCAAAAGGTCCGGATCGAACCACATTCTGTCCTCATAGGAGCTGCTGAAGCGGATCTTAACGTCCTTGCCGCCTACGGATACACTCATAAAATCCAGCGTCTCCTTCACTATCCCCGAAATCCCGGCCTCCCTCAGGGCGATCGTTTTCGGCCTTGTGTAGGAGAGAAGATTGTTGATGATCCTGTCGATGGTGTTGACGCCGAAGATCACGGAGTTTACGTACTCCCTTTCTTTCCGACCCATTTTTCCCCGCAAGATCATTGAAAGAAAAAGCTGCATGCTGCCCAGAGGGTTCTTTATCTCATGGGCGATCCTCGCCGCCATCTCGCCCATTGCTCTCAGCTTCTCATCCCTCTCGGACCGCTCCTTCATTTTCTGTATTTCGCTCACGTCTTCAAAGACTATGACTTCTTTGCCGCTGGAGCCGTTAGTGAGACTGCTCTTTCTCCACCGAAAATAACCCTTTCCGTTTCTGACTTCCCCCATGGCCGAACCCGCCTGGTCGAGGCTCTCGCAAAATTCCGTCCATCCGAATTTTTCGGCCTCCTTATTGGTAAAGATGGTGGATTTGCCGTGCTGGACGACAACGCCCACGGGAAGGGAGTTAAGAATATTGTAGAAAGACTCCTTCGCCTTCTCCAGCTCTTTGTTCTTTTCATTTATCTCTTTATTCAGGCTGCTTATCCGCTCCTCCAGGACCAGGTAGTAGCTGGTCAGGGAATCGGATGCCTTCACGAATTCCTCAAAGGCGTTCTTCAGCAGCTCTGTTTCGGAAGACTGCATGACAGCGCTACAAGCAAAAGACGTACCACAAACCGGATGGGGAGGATATTTCTCGAATTGGCGGGTAATTACTTGGAAATGCGGAAAGGGACGGCAAACCGCCTGTCACCTTTTTGACAGGGGAAATAGAATCTATTTATTCTGCGATGCCCAGGCGCTTCATCTTTGCAATTACTTGGGCTCAGCGCCCCCTCCACGAGCAAAGCTCATCGGGGCACCCGCGCAAGCGGGTCGTCCCCCCTCTTTTTAGCAAGTCTGCCCTTATTTTCGACTCGATCTATTCCGCGATGCCCAGGCGCTTCATCTTCTCTATTAGGGTCGTCCTGTTCATGCTCAGTACCTGCGCCGCCTTGCTCTTGACGCCGTTCGTCTCGTTCAGAGCCTTCAAGATCAGGCCCTGCTCGAATTCAGATACGAGGGTGTCGTAGCCCCTGGCCAGGTCGAGGCTCGCCTGTTCCTTCCTGTGAGGGGTGTAAAATTTTTCGGGCAGGTCCTCGATATTGACGAGACCGCTCTTCTTGAGGACGACCAGCCTCTCCACGAGGTTCTGGAGCTCCCTGACATTGCCGGGATAGTCGTACTCCAGGAGGACCTCCATCGTTTCATCGGAAAAACCTTGCACGTTCGCATTGTTCACCGCGTTCGATCTTTCGAGGAAGTGCGAGTAGAGCACGGGGACGTCCTGTTTCCTTTCCCTCAAGGGGGGGATATTGATGGGTACGACATTGAGCCGGTAATAAAGGTCGTCCCTGAACTTGCCTTCCCTGACAAGCTCGTCCAGGTCCCGGTTCGTCGCCGCGATAATCCTCAGATCGACATCGATGGTCTTGCTCCCGCCGATCCTTTCGAAAGCCCTCTCCTGGATCGCCCTGAGCAGTTTGACCTGGAGGTTGAAGCTCATGTCTCCGATCTCGTCGAGGAAGATGGTCCCGCCGTCTGCAAGCTCAAACCTCCCCAGCCGCGTGGCGGTCGCTCCCGTGAAGGCGCCTTTCTCGTACCCGAAAAGCTCGCTTTCAAGCAGGGTCTCGGGTATGGCACCGCAATTCACAACCACTAGTGGCTTATCCCTCCTGGAAGAATTGAAATGGATGGCCCTCGCCACAAGCTCCTTGCCCACCCCGCTCTCGCCCACTATAAGGACCGTGGCGTTCGTGTCGGCGACTTTCTCGATGAGCTCGAAGACCTTCTGCATGCCAAGGCTCACGCCTATCACGTTTTCAAACTTGTACTTGTCCTTCAGGAAGCTCCGGAGCAGGGTGTTTTCGCGAACCACCCGGTTTTCGGAGAACCTCCTCAGCAGGTTCGCCTTTGTGGCCAGTTTTTTCGGTATATTATCGCCGGCGAGGAGTCTCGAATACTGCATCGCCGATTCGACGCTCGACAGCACCTCCTCGAACTTGAAAGGCTTGAGGAGGTAATCGAAAGCGCCGCAGCGCATGGCGGAAAGCGCCGTCTCAAGGCTTCCGTACCCTGTGATCACGATCCCGAGGGTATTGAGATACTCCTTCTGGATGAAATTTATCAACTGAAGCCCATCGATCTTGGGCATCAAAAGATCGGTAATCAAGAGGTGATAGCCCTTGTTCTTCAGGGCGATCAGGGCGCTCCTGGCATCGAGAAAGCAATCTACTGAATAACCCTTGGCTGTCAGGAGCTCGTTGAGCATATTGAGTATGTGCTGCTCATCCTCAACGATTATTATCCGGCCTTTTTCCATGGGCGCCTCTCGAATCGATCATCACGTTGTTTAGCATCTCCCAGGCCCTGTCCTTGTCGTTTCTACCGTTATCCCTGGGGGTGCTCCCGGTGGTATAAACGGTCTTGTCCTTGTCCCGCTGCACGTCGAGTGTCGGCGGCCCGGCCTGCGCCTGGCTGCCTCCCTCCGGCCCGTAAGGCCCCGCGGCAAGGGACAAACCGGGGAGAATACCCGCCAGAGCAGCGAGCAGCAGCGTTCCTGACCACCCTCTACTCCATCGTCCCATTTTTTTTCCTCCTGCGGCTTAACTTTGACCCGCCACTCCGCCTTCATATTTTTTCCCACATTAAAGCAAATAATGCAACAAATATGTCATACCGCATATACCAAGTCATAAGAGGTTTGTGAGTGTGAAAAGCCCGGCGGCCTTGTTATCGGTACCGGGAAGGTTGGAAACAAGCTTGCAGGCAGTGCTGTAAAACAATGTCAAGACGTTGACGGCAACGACAAGGGTATGACAAGTCCTCGGGGGTGTCGCTTTTGAAGCGACGGGCCGGAGGGTCTGTTTTTGGCGCACCCCCGGTCCGCATTATTCGTCGAAAGAAAAGTCGAGATTCATGACCTCCCCGTTGCCGTTGCTCACGGAGAAAGAGAAGGGCAGGGTGATGACCGGAAGCTTCGTAATGAAATTCGTCTCAACGCCCTCTCCGACGACGACCATCGGAATGGAGGCCTTCAGGTTTATGCCGTTCTTCTCGAATTCTTTTCTGGCCTGGCCGCAAACGATATTCGTCAGCTCGCCGATAGCGTCGACGACTTCGGGGGATATGGCCGACGCCTCATCGCCTATAAGGCTGTTGAAAACGAAAAGAGCCCCCTTCTCCCTGAAACTTAGCGCAATGGTACCTTTTTTATCTCCCACCATAGACATGATCCCGGTCACATCGCCCGAACTAGTTCTCTCCACTTTCAGACTCGGCTTTCCCAAGGTCAGATCGATGTTGAGCATGGTCTTGAACACTGTCTGAGCGGCGATAACGAAAGGGTTGATAAACTTTACGTCCATCGAGTCCTCCAGCCCCTCTTTATTTGCCGAGCTTAGACACAGTCCCGGCCTTTCCTCAGTATCTGCTCCGTGAGCGCTTCCTTCAGGCGCTTCAGAGAGTTTATCGCTGGGGAACCCCAAAGCTTAAGCTTTTACGGCAGAGCGGCTGCGTCCAAGGCCCACCTTTGGCCTCGCCCTTTTCATCCCCGCGCCCCCGTAACTATAGCAATTATAGTGCTAGGGGCAGCCGATGGGGGTGTGCCCCCTACCCTTTTCCCTTGTAATCCATTATGTGCATCCCGAAGACGTAATTGGGGGAATCGCACTTCAGGACGGTGAAGCAATGCTTCACGCCCGGCGGGATGAAGACTGCAAAGGGCGATTCCACGGTAAACGTCTCATCCTCCATCCGCACTTCGATGACAATGTCCCCCCTGTGCTCGGTGGCTGCAAAGTAGATCTCGGGATGGTCCTCGTGGACGTGGAGCGCCGCGTGCGGGTCTTTTACTATTTTGCTCACATCCATGCCGTTGATCCGGATATTGACGCCGGGAAAGATACCCGGATAAATCCAGGAAGGCGCGGGGCGATGGTGTCCGGCCATTTCGACGAACCTGGGGAGATCCGTCACGACATACCGTTCATACCTGCCCGAAACATCGCTGTTCATAGCTGACCTCCTTAAGTCATTCACATAAGCGATACGACGGGAACCCTGTCAAATCAGTGCAGCATATGCTTGCCGCAGCTAACCACGATCGTCTCGCCGGTTATTGCGCTCGATTCGTCCGACGCGAGAAATACTGCAGCAGCGGCCACCTCGGATGGTTCCACAAACCTGCCGATGGAGCAGTCGACGGTCATGCCGGCTATCACCTCTTCGTAGGCCAGACCCAGGGCTTTTGCCTTATCCTTCGCCACCTTCTCGACGCGCTCCCCTCTCACCCTCCCGGGGCTGATGCAGTTGACCCGGATGCCGTAGGGCCCGGCTTCTATGGCTACCGTCTCCGTGAGGGCAATGATTGCCCGCTTGGAGACTGCATAGGGGCTCCTCATGGGAAAACCCGACCTGCCCCCCTCGGAGCTGATGTTGATGATATTGCCGCCCCTTGCATCGATCATGGGTCCCAGCACCTCCTTCGTGCAGAGCACGGCGCCGGTGAGGTTCACGGCCATCACGTCATTCCAGATCTTCAGGTCGATGTCCGACAAGTTGGCGGTGGGTCCGGCCACAGCGGCATTATTGACCAGTATGTCTATTTTGCCGAAAGTGTCCAGCGTATAGGCTACCATATGCTTTACCTGGTCACCCTGCCGCACGTCCGTTACGACCCGGTCCGCCCTGCCCCCACCGGCCCGTATCTCCCGGGCCGTCCCTTCCATAGCGGCGGCATCCCTGGCCGCCATCACCACAACCGCCCCCTCCTTCGCAAAAGCCAGCGAAATGGCTTTGCCGATGCCCTTGCCGCCGCCTGTAACAATAGCTACTCGATCTTTGAGCTTCAAAACAAATACCTCCTCGCAAGATAGGTCAGATGGCCAAAGTTCGCCGATATTATAGCATCCACCGGGTCCGGCCTGCCCGCCACGGCCTGCCCACCATTATATTGACATTGTTTTTCCATTAATTATACTATTAATCAAACGGGCGGTTAGCTCAGATGGTTAGAGCGCTGGTCTCACATACCAGAGGTCGTAGGTTCGAATCCTATACTGCCCACCACTTACTTTTTCGAGGGGATTATGTCCGGACATAGCAAGTGGAGCACCATCAAGCACAAGAAAGGCGCTGCTGATGCTCGACGGGGGAAGATCTTCACCAAGTTGATTAAAGAGATCACGACCGCCGCAAGAACGGGCGGGCCCGATCCGGAAGCCAACGCGCGACTCCGCGTTGCCGTCCTGAAGGCAAAATCGGAGAACATGACGAAAGAAAACATCGAAAGGGCGATAAAAAGGGGCTCCAGCGCCCAGGACGGCGGAGAGACCTATGAAGAATATACATACGAGGGATACGGGCCCGGAGGCGTTGCGATACTGGTGGAGGCCCTTACGGACAACAAGAACCGGACCACGGCCGAGATACGACATATCTTCACGCGGCATAACGGCAACCTGGGCGAAGCCGGGAGCGTAGCGTGGATCTTCAATAAGAAAGGGTATCTCTCCTTCGACAAAGAGGCGGTGGACGAGGACAAGATAATGGAGCTGGCCCTCGAAGCCGGGGCCGAGGACGTGAGGGAGGACGAGGATGCCATCGAGGTTCTCACCGACGCTGCCAGTTTCGAGTCAGTCAAGAGGGCTTTCGACCGGCACAATCTTAAATACATGATGGCCCAGATCGACATGGTACCGCAGACGTCCGTAAAACTCGAAGGCAAGAGCGCCGAGACCATGCTGAAGCTGATGGAGACCCTGGAAGACTCGGACGACGTCCAGAACGTACACGCAAACTTCGATATATCGACCAAAGAAATGGAAAGACTCAGTCAGTAAGGCGCCCGGCCGGACGCTTTTTGCGGCCGTCCCCTTCCTGGGCGGCCGGGCTATCCCCTAATCCTTCTCGTCGAAGAGCCCTTCCGGAGGACTCTCCTTCGGGCGGTATGGGATCCCGAGATGGGCGTAGGCCTTCTCGGGGGCCTTTCTGCCCTGGGACGTCCGGATGAGGAGGCCCGTTTTCAAAAGGTACGGCTCCACCACTTCCAGCAGCACATCCGTCTCTAGCTGAAGGGTCGCAGCCAGGGCCTCTATGCCGGCCGGCCCCCCCTTGTAGTTGAAAATGATAGCCTTCAGCAGCTTTCTGTCCAGCTCGGTCAGTCCTAACTCGTCGATGCCCTCGAGGGAGAGCGCTTCGACCGCTACCGGCCTCGTGATTATGCCCTTTGCCCTGACCTGGGCGTAGTCGCGCACGCGCTTCAGGAGCCTGTTGGCCACCCTGGGTGTGCCCCTCGACCTTCTGGCTATCTCGTATGCCCCGTCCTCATGGACCGGTATTTTAAGGATGAGCGCCGACCGTTTCACGATGCGGACCAAGTCCTGCTCCTGATAAAAGTCGAGGTCCCTTACTATACCGAAGCGCTCCCGCAGGGGCGACGACAGAAGACCCGCCCTGGTCGTTGCCCCTATCAGCGTGAACCGCTCGAGCCGGTACCTGTGGGTTCGGGCGTGAACGCCGCGGTCGAATATGAAGTCGACGGCGAAGTCCTCCATGGCAGGGTAGAGGAACTCCTCCACGATTTTCGGTATCCTGTGTATCTCATCTATAAAGAAGACGTCCCCCTTTTCCATGTTCGTAAGGAGCCCCATGAGGTCGCCGCCCTTCTCCAAGGCCGGTCCCGAAGACGTGACGATCTTCGTGCTCATCTCATTGGCGATGATATGGGCAAGGGTCGTCTTTCCGAGACCGGGCGGCCCGTTGAGGAGGATATGCTCAAGCGATTCCCCCCTCTTCAGTGCCGCCTCGATAGCTATCCTCAGGGTCTCTACCGCTTTTTCCTGCCCTATGTATTCGGAGATCGCCCTCGGCCGCAGGTTCAGAAAGTCCTCGTCGGCCGCGGCCTCCTCGCTCGGCGCCCCTATGATATTGTCCGATTCGTCCTGGATCATTTTTTCTCGCCCCTGTAAACTTCCTCGAAGAGCTCATCTGATGAGCATATGGACGGCCTCCTCTTCATGGCCTCCTCTATCATCTTCCGCGCCTCCCCTAATTTGTGGCCGAGCTGGCTCGTCAGCACACCTTCGACTTCCATCCTGAAATCTTCCGGCGCCTGCTCAGGAAGCTCTTCCTCGGGTATCAGCGCATATTTCGCGGCCTTCCCCTTCAGGGTCGCAATAATCTTCTCCGCCTTTCTCTCACCTATCCCCTTCAATTGCCTCAGGTCCCTGACCGCCTTCTCCTCTATCGACCTGGCTATTTCACGGACCGGTCTCGTGAGCGCCCTGATCGCCGCGGAAGGTCCTATGTCCTCCACCGATATGAAGAGCTCGAAAAATTCCTTGTCAAGCTCCGTCCTGAAACCCACGAGCACGGGCTTGGGCTGCCTTTCCGTCTGATTGAAGGAGATGTAGAGCTTCAACCCGTCCTCCACTTTGGCGGTGCGGCGGATTTCGCTCATCACGTAGGCCGGGATAAGTATCTCATACCCGATGCCGCCGACCAGGAGGGTGATCCTGTCCGCGTACACTCTTTTCAATACCCCCTCAAGGTAAGAGATCATCTTTTTCCCCTATAGCTCCTGTAAAAAACGGTCAGGGCAACAGCGAGGGCGTCCGCGGCGTGAAAGGATTTCACGTCCCTCATGCCGAGAACCCTTTTAGTAACTTCCCTGACCTGAACTTTCGTCGCGTTGCCGTACGCAGCCAGCGCATTCTTTACCTCCCTGGGCGTCACCTCGACGACGCCTGCGCCGCTTTGCGCGACCGCCAGATAGACCACCCCCATCACTTCGCCCAGCATGATGCCCGCCTTCGGATATCGCACGAGGGAGAATATGTTCTCTACGGCGACGATTTCAGGCTTGAGGGCCCCCATCAATCGGGAGAGGTCACTGTGGATCTGGAACAACCGCTGCGACACATGAGACTGGGAAGAGGTCTTTATGGCCCCGCACCTGGCCAGGGACGCAGAGGAGGGATCGCACGTGATGGCCCCGAACCCCGTGCTCGCCAGTCCTGGATCTATGCCGAGAATAACCATCGACGGAATGCACCCCTATCGTTTTCCCATAATATGAAGGGGAGTGCAATCAAAATTTGCTCAAGCGCTTAGATTTGCCGGTAAGGAATGGATGGGGCGCAAAGCTTCATCATGACAGGGTGACGCGCTTCACCTGCCCGGATTCCCCGGAAAAGCCGACGTCCTTCCCGTTATAGTACAACTTCACACCCCCGGCGTTGCCGATGAGGAGATCGAACTTCTCATTCGCGCTCAACACCACAACCTCTTCGGGGTTGAGGGTAAACTCTTTCCGTTCCGACCCGTCGATCATGATTGCCACCCACGTCCTTTCCTGGCACGCAATCATGAGCTTCTTCGGGGAAAGGACTACCTTTTCCTGCTTCCGGTCGTAAGATGCCTCGGAGCGGTCCTGCCCGGCTACGGTCTGAAAGCTGTTGTCGCCGGCCCGGTACGACGACTTATCGTCCTGCCCGGCGTTAGGCCCTGCCTGCTGCTGGTTGTAAGAAGCGCCGCCCTGGGGCTCCGCTGCGGCGACCCGCTGGGGATTCTGGACACTCAGTGACACCGTCTCTTGGGAATGGCGGACGACCTCAGGGGGTTTCTGCACGTTCATATAGACCAGAAAAGCAAAAAGGACCCCTCCCGTTATCGCAACTCCGAATATCCTCTTTCTCAGGCTGCGGCCCATCGGTATCGCTTGCCGGGGTCCCGATGCCCGCTTCTCTTTTGGAGCCGGACCGGAATCGGTGGACTTAAGGTCCGGCTGGATAAGGGAGAGCACACCGAGAAACGAGGCGTACTGGGCTATGTAACCCTTGACGTACACCAGGTGAGGCAGCTTCTCCCAGTCCCCCGACTCGATCGCTCCCAGTGTGGCCCTCCTTAAGAAGAGCCGCGCAGAGGCTTCCTCGAGAGTCAGTCCCTTCTCTTCCCGTGCCGTTCTTATAATCTGCCCGATCCTTGCAAGATCAAAAGGCATACTTACCTCCGTACCTTTCTGAGCCCTGAGAAGCCCGCTGGTACATTCTATAAAATATGCTTTTCCATGTCATCAAAAAAAATTCATTTCACCAGCTTTTTTTCTGATACTCTATCGTCTCCGCCGGTGTCACTATGGTAAGGGAAACACCCCCTTCCTGGAACTCCGTGTGCCCGACCACCTGCCCTTCCACCCCGAACCGCCTCGATATTTCCACAATTCCTGCGCTGGCGCGGGGATTGCACACTATTTCAACCCGGTGCCCCATATTAAAGACCCTAAACATTTCCGAGAGCGACAGGCCCGTCTGATTTCTAACGAAGTCGAAAACCGCCGGCACAGGGAAAAGCTCATCTTTTATATATCGGATATTTTTGCCAAAGGTTAAGCATTTAGTCTGCCCCCCGCCCGTGTTGTGGAAAATGGCCGAGATGGACCCCCTATACCTGCCTACTATCTCCTTCAGGATGGGGGCATAGGTGCGGGTCGGCGAAAGAAGCGCGTCACCGACGGTCATGCCGGTACCGGGGAGCGGGTCGTCGATGTCCCATTTGCCCTTATACGCGAGGCCGCCTATCTCCGGCGCGTAGGTTTCCGGGAACTCGCCGCAGTACTTTTCCGTGAGCAGATCATGCCGCAGGGCGGTGAAACCGTTGCTTCCGACCCCCGAATTGTAAGCCGATTCATATATTGCCCGGCCGCATGACGACAGGCCGACTATGTCATGGCCGCTTTCGACCTTGCTGCAATCGATGAAATCGCTCTTTGCCATGCGGACGGCCATAACGGAATCGACGATAATGGTCCTCACGAGGTCGCCTACGTCGGCCGTCTCCCCTCCGCACGAATGGACCTCTATCCCGTGCTCTCTGAGCTTGTCCGCGACCATATCGTAGCCCTCTATCACCGCCCGGATAACCTCCCCCGGGATGACCTTTGCGTTCCTTCCGATTGTATTGGAAAGGGCGAAAGGCCCGGCTGCTCCGACGCAGGCAAGGTCGTCGAGATTCATTACGAGCGAGTCCTGGGCAATGCCGTGAAATATAGCTGCATCCCCGTGGCGCTTGTAATGCACATAGGCAAGGGCCGATTTCGTTCCCGCGCCGTCTGCGTGAAGCAGAAAACAGTGGTCCGGGGAGCCGCCGACCACATCGGGTATGGCTTTACAGAACGCACCGGGGAAAACACCCGCGTCAACGCCCTTGATGGCTTCCCTCACATCCGATTTGCCGGCTGATACCCCCCTGTCTTCATAGGTTATCATATCCCTTCCCCCCTCCTTTCAGACGCCACTATTTTAGCACGAAAAGGGGCCGGCCGCGCGCCCCTGTGCATGTTCCCTATTATGGAAGGGCGCTTCTCCCTGCGGGTCGCCTCCGCCGGCCTCACCGAGTACCCGGACCTCCCTTGTCCTTCCTCCTTATTAAGGAGAGGGGGTTTACGAAAGTGAACGAAAGTAGACGATTTAGGAAGGGTACGGCCCTTGCGACTGATACTCTCCCCTGGCGAGCCGCTTGATAGTATGCAACTTGATGGTATACAATTGTACGGGCGTCGTCGGGGGATTGCCCGACAGGAAAAAGTGCGGAATGGAGGAATAATGGAGCAGCGCTACTACTTGTGTACGGGCCCGGGGGAGAAGGAGTACTTCACTCTCCCCTCGCGGTGGACGGCGGCCCACTTCTTCGAGAGCCCGCCGGCCCAGTATGCCCCGGTCGCGAACATGGCCCTCGAGGCTCTTGTCAAGCCGGTAGGGACGGCGCCTTTGAGGGATCTTTGCTCAGCCGCGGAGAGCATCGCCGTCATCATCGACGACGGGACGCGACCGACCCCCGTGGCACAGATCCTCGCCGTGCTCCTCCCGTACCTCCTTGACGCGGGCATTCCAAGGGAGAAGGTCACCATCGTCGTCGCGCTGGGCACCCACGTGCCTATGGAGAAGCAGGCCATCGAGGCACGGTTGGGAAAGGAGGTGGCGGCCGCATATCCTATCGTCCAACACGACGCGTGGCATCCGGACCTCGCGCCCGTGGCTATACCGGGCGACCGGAGAATGTTGAAGATCAACCCCACGGTGGCCGGATCCGACTTCAGGTTAAGCATAAGCTCGATCCTACCCCACCCGATGGCCGGATACGGCGGCGGACCAAAGAGCCTCATGCCCGGCGTCTCCGATTTCGAGTTCATCAGGGACCACCACATGAGACTCACTATACACCCCAGTGCGAAGGCGGGGTTCGACAAGGGCAACCCCTTCTACGAGGACTGCATGAGGGCGGCCAGAGCGATAGGTCTCGATTTTTCCATCAACTGCGTCTATGACCAGCAGGGAGAAATCGTCGGCATTATCGGCGGGAGTCTCGAGGCATCTTTTGAGGCCGCTACCGCCATCTGTGCGGAGAAGCTCGGTCACAGGTTCGAGGAAAAAGTCGACGTGACCATAACCTCGACTTATCCCCATACCCACGGCCCCCAGTTCCCGAAGGCCTTCAGCGCCCCCGACGCTATCACCAGGGAAAAGGGAGCGATCCTTATGCTTGCGCCCTTCGTAAAGCCTCTGCCGGACGTATTCACCGATTCCTTTCGCGTTATAGCGGAAAGGTCCGGCAACGACTCTGCCCGCCTTGTAAGAGAGGCCATGTCTCAAGGGCTGCCGTTCCTCCCCGATCAACCGCTAGAGTTCAACATGGCCATTTCATGCATGATCCTTAGGCCGTCGATCCGCACGGTCTTGGTGTCGCCCCTCGTCTCTCCGGAACAGGCGGCGGCCATGGGCATGGAGTGTGCCCCGACCCTGGCCGACGGTCTTGCCTTGCTCGAGAGGGCGTACCCGGCAGCGCAAGCCGCCATATTCCCTTCGGGAGGCCTCGTCATTCCTATCGAAGGACAGAGGGGGACGGAATCATGAAAAAAGCAAAGGCTCTGGTCATCGATGTAAGGGACAACGTCGCAACGGCCCTCGATCCTCTCGAAAAGGGCTCGACTGTTTCGGTGGACCTCCTGGGCCGCGTAGAGCGGATCAAACTCCTCTCCGCCATCCCGATGGGCCACAAGATTGCCTTGACTACTATCGAAAAAGGCCAGGCGGTAGTTAAATATGGAGAGCCCATCGGTCTTGCCACGTCAACCATAGGCCGGGGGGAGCATGTCCATACCCACAACGTGGCGAGCCGGCCGCGACCGGTAGGATCATGACCGGTTTTCAGGGCTACCTGCGACCCGACGGCAGGGCAGGGACAAGGAACCACGTGCTCGTCATCCCGAGCGTCGGCTGCTCCCAGATGTGCGCCCAATCCATTGCCAGAGGCTTCAAAGGCGCGGTTTACCTTCCCAATGTCTTCGGCTGCGGCCAGATGGGAGAGGACCGCTCTATCGTCAGAAGGACCCTGGTCGGTTTTGGGATGAACGCCAACGTCTTCTCCGTGCTCGTCATCGGAAACGGCTGCGAGGAGCTCTCGGCTGAGGAGATTGCAGGGGAGATAGCCGGGTCGGGCAAGCGCGTCGAGGCTGTAGTCATCCAGCAGGCAGGGGGCACAAGGAAGGCCGCGGCCCGGGGAAGAAAGATCGTCAGGGAGATGCTGGACGAAGCCGAAAAGCTCCATCGGGAGCCGGTGCCGGTGAGCGGGCTGATCCTTGGCACGGAGTGCGGCGGGTCGGACTATACCTCGGGTCTATCCTCGAACCCGGCCCTCGGCTTTGCGAGCGACATGCTCGTGGCCGAAGGGGCAACGGTGATATTGTCCGAAACAGCCGAGATCATAGGCGCAGAGCACCTCCTGGCAAAGAGAGCGCGGACGCCTGATATAGGCAGGCAGATCCTGGCCGCCGTCGCCTGGTGGGAGCAGAGAGCAATCGCATCCGGCCAGAATATAAGGGAAAGCAACCCTGCGCCCGGCAATATCGCCGGCGGGATCACAACCCTCGAGGAGAAGTCGCTCGGGTGTATTTACAAGGCCGGCACCGGCAGCCTGGAAGAGTTCGTCGCCTACGCGGTCCGCCCCACGAGGAACGGCCTCGTTTACATGGACACACCGGCCCACGACATCGAGCAGCTTACGGGCATGGTCGCCGGGGGCGCCCAGATAGCAGCGTTTACGACAGGCAGGGGGACGCCCTGCGGGTCGCCCATAGCGCCCGTGGTCAAGATCACCGGCAACCGGCAGACATACGCCGCAATGCGGGACAACATGGATATGGAAGTGGCATCCGTTCTCCGCGGAAAGGAAACGGTGGCGGAGGCGGGACGGCGGATATTCGAGGAGCTCCTTGCCGCGGCGTCGGGCAAGCCGACAAAGGCAGAGAAACTGGGACAGAGAGATTTCGCAGTCTTCAAGATGAACCCGGACATCTGAGAGCATCTTTGAAGTGACATGGGGATCGACCGTCCTTATGTCTTACAACTCTTTTTTTCTTGTATAGAACGGCCGTCGAAAGTACAATTTAATAGCGTACTAGAATCATTACTCAGCCGCTCCCATCGGGAGCGAAGAGGGTTCGACGGAGAATTACCGTAATAATCACCCGACACCGGGCAAGGCATAGGCCTTTGCCTTAAGCAGCAAAAAGAAATCATGATCCGGTATGATTGGAAAAGAGAGTCCTTAGCAGCGCACAAAAATAGGCAGGTGGCTGTGGCCGTACGTACACTGATCATTGCGGTTTTGACCGTTATCCTCGCTTCCGATGTCTTGCCCGCCCATGGGTTCTCCCTGCTTCCGGAGGAGGAGACCGGCGGGGCTTATTCGAGCCGGCGCGTACCTTATGCTCTATCGGTCATGAACGAGCAGGCGCCTGCAAATGCGGACCGGGCCACGCCGCAGCGCGCACAGACCTACACGGTGGAGCCCATTTTTTCCATAGAGTTTCCTAAAGTCCTCGCTCGCGACGTCGTTTACGCCGTTACCTCCCCGGTAAGGTGGGACGGGAGGGACTGGCTTATCTTCGCGGCGGGGGTGGCGGGCGTGGCGGCGGTATCGCTGGCGGACAATTCCGTGCGGACGCAAGTGCAGCATATACAGAACGGATCGGCCACGGATGTGGCAAAGCAGATACGCCAGTTCGGCGGCCCGTACTCTTACGGCGTACTGGGGCTCTTTCTTGCCGGCGGCGAAGCATTCGACAACGCCCCTGCGAAAGCGGTTTTCATTGACGGCTCCGCCGCTACGCTCATCTCCGGCGGCATAACCCTGGGGCTCAAGTATGCAGTCGGCCGCGGCAGACCCGGCCTGGAGCGGGGCAACGACTTTTTCCAGCCGTTCTCGAGCAACTCGTCTTTCCCGTCTGGGGAGGCCACCCAGGCTTTTGCCGTTGCCTCGGTTATTGCATCGCACTATGACGATCTTTGGATAAAAGGCGCGTCTTACGGCATCGCCTCCCTCGTCGGCATGGCCCGCATCTATGAAGACGCTCACTGGACCTCGGATGCCCTGGCCGGCGCCCTCATCGGGACGGCAGTGGGGACTGCGATCGTCCGTTTCAACGACAGAAGAAGGTCCGGTGCCGAGAAGAAAACGAGATTCTTGATAACACCCATTATGGCCGCGAACACAACGGGTATCGGGATGATCGTTATCTACTAGCTTCCCGGAGCCGCCCGGATAACATACTTGAATAGAGGTTTCGGTCTACCTATTTTCTTTGCGGTACCGGTCGAGCTCTTCCGATAGCCATTGCGCAAGAGGCAACGGAGATCCCTTGCCGCATCTCACCATATAGGGCTCGCCGCTCGTCTCGCTCTTCGAAGCGGACCACCGGATGAAGTCTTCCGTCGAGTTGATCAGTCCTTTCTTCATGAAATAGTTGAGCTTTGACTCCACATGGTCACGGACCGCTCTCGTGTCCTCGTACCAGGCGCTGTTCCGATAGAACCGGCAACCGGACCGCTCGATATAGGAAAGCAGGTGCCTGATCTCCGGTTCGGCGGCAGGAGGGACATCCCATGGCAGTGCGGGCGAGGCAAAAGGAAAAGCAATAAGAAAACAAAGAAGCAGCACGGCCGCTGCCGCTCCCTTGAGCCTCATTGCTGAAACCTCCGCCCTAACGGCAGCCCCGACCTCAGCGAGGGTAAACCCCATATTTGATTATAAGCGCTCCTCCGCCTTTCCCGCCACCCTTCAGGCGATAATGAGGATTTTGCAATGCCCTGCCCCACTCTCTTCCTTTTTTCTCTTCTTAGTCTCTTACTATATAGGCGGCAAGGCCCTTCGAAGTATTCCCTTTGCCCCAACGCTTCTCCCAGGCCCTGCCTCTTTTCAGTCTCTTCCCTTTTCCTCTTCTTAGTCTCTTGCTACTTCCGCCTACCCCTCTCTCTGCTAGTTTCTTTTCTTTTGAGTCTTTCCGTTCCTCCCCGGCAAGGCCCCTCCGGAGTATTCCATTTGCGCCATTAATCTACACTCTCCCAGGGAAGGATCTCACAAGAGGATTCCATCAAGGCTTGGTGCTCCACTAGAGCGACCCGC